>Ga0182738_1000811_pt1 | contig 41780 bp, 40 predicted proteins | sample eDN5th30CBELigMG_FD_128876 | JGI IMG/M metagenome (GOLD analysis project Ga0182738, IMG submission 128876) | Enriched Miracle-Growth compost microbial communities from Emeryville, California, USA - eDNA 5th pass 30_C BE-Lig MG (version 2)... ...
AAGGTGCGCACCGAAAACACCGTCATCGCCGCCCTTGCCGTCAAGCGCGGTGACGCTGACGCCATGCTGTGCGGGCTGGAAGGTCGCTTCGCCCGCCACCTGCGCAACGTCAACCTCATCATCGGCAGCCGGCCGGGCATCGAGGATCGCGACCTGTCGACGCTGTCGATGCTGATTTCGCAGCGCGGCGTGCTGTTCCTCACCGATACCCATGTGACGGTCGATCCGAGTGCGGAGGAAATCGCCGAGATGACCGTGCTCGCGGCGGAAGAAATCCGCCGCTTCGGCATCGAGCCCAAGGCGGCGCTGTTGTCGCTGTCGGACTTCGGCTCGCGCGACGTGCCGAGCGCCATGAAGATGCGCAAGGCGGCCGAAATCCTGCACCGCATCGCGCCCGACCTTGAATGCGACGGCGAGATGCACGCCGACACCGCGCTGTCGGCGCATCTGCGCCAGCGCGTCTATCCGCATTCGCGGCTGACAGGCGAAGCGAATCTTCTGGTCTTCCCGAGCCTCGACTCCGCCAACATCACCTTGACCGCGCTCCAGGCGATGCTCGACGCCCTGCATGTCGGCCCGATCCTGCTTGGCACCGACAAGCCGGCGCACATCCTGACCCCGTCCGTCACCTCGCGCGGCGTCGTCAACATGACCGCGCTTGCCGTCGTCGAGGCCTCGCAGCGGGCACAGGCGACGCTGAAACTCGACGCGCCGACAGCGTAAAGAACGGGTTAACTCGCCGCGCGGTAAGCTTTCGCCGGACGATTCTGGCGGCGGGAACCGAACCGGATGAAGGGCGATCGCAGGGCGCAAATGCTCGCTGCCGTGCTGATGGGCGCAGCGGTGCTGGTTGCATTCGCACCGGCGGCCGCGCAGGCGTCCGCCCGCATCTGTCGCCAGCTCGAAGCGGAACTGGCCGGCGCACCGCGCGGCGGCTCCAGCCCCGCTCAGCTCAACAGGTACGACGGCGCCATCGCGCGGCAGCAAAGTGAGATCGCCAAGGCGCGCAGCCAGGCGCGCTCGCTCGGCTGCGGCTTCTCGCTGTTTTCCAGCAACGTCAGCCAATGCGCCTCGCTCAATGCCGCCCTGTCGCGCATGAACGGCAACCTGGACAAGCTCGAGCGCAAGCGCGCCCAGCTCGCCGGCGGCGGCAAGCGCCGCAGCCGCGCCCGCCTGATGGCACTGCTCGACAAGAACGGCTGCCGCGACCGCAAGGCGGAAGACAAGGCGGTGACGATCCGCTCCAGCGACGGCAGCGTCCAGCGCCTGCTCGGCGAAACCATCGAGCGCGCCGACAGGCCGAACGAGGTTTCCCTTCCGGGCGGCGGCGAATACCGCACCATGTGCGTGCGCACCTGCGACGGCTATTTCTTCCCGATGTCCAACGCGGCTTCGGTCGGCGATTTTGAACGCGACCAGAAGAATTGCGAATCGAGCTGCCCCGGCGCCGCCATCCAGCTTTTCTACACGCGCGGAATGGACGAAGATTCGTCGCGCATGATCTCGGTGGCCACCGGCCGCCCATACGGCGATCTTTCGACCGCCTATCTCTACAAGAAGCCGAACGCCTCGGTGCCGCAAAGTTGCGGCTGCAACGCGCCGAGGGATTTTTCCATTCTCGGCGGCGGCTCCGGCGGCGATTCCGGTGCCGGGCCGACATCTTCGCCGGCCATGCAGTCGCTGTCGCCCTCCGTTTCGATCATGCCGGCGGCAAAGCCGGATCCGGCCGCCGACCCGGAAACGAAGGCCAATGCCGAAGGCGGCCTCGACGTCGAGACGATCAGGCGGCTGGCCGCCGAGAAGGCGGCGGAAAATTCGCCCAAGGACCGCAAGGTCAGGGTCGTCGGGCCAAAGTTCCTTCCCGACCCATCAGCGGCAATAGATCTGCAAGCTCCGGCCCCGAAGAAAGGCCCGTAAGCGCCAGCCTGAGCGGCATGAACAGCGCCTTGCCCTTGCGCTCGGTCATCTTTCTCAGCTTGGCGGTCCAGGCTTTCCAGACGCCGGCATCCCACGGCTCCTCGGGCAGCATGTCGAAGGCGACGCGGACGAAGTCGCGGTCCTCGTCGGAGAGTTCCGGCGTCTCTTGCGGCCCTTCGTTGACGATCTTCCACCACTGGGCCGCATCGGAAAGCCGGTCGAGATTGCCGCGCACGGCATTCCAGAACGGCTCCGCCCTTTCGCCGCCGATACCCAGGACGCCCAGGCGGTCGCGCGCGTCGGCAAACGCCATGTGATGCAGCAGCGCGCGGTTCAGCACCAGCAATTCTTCGGGATCGAACTTGGCCGCCGATTTCGACGTCGCCGCCGGATCGAAATGGTCTGCGAGCTCGGCCATGGTCGGCATCGCATGGACGCTTTCCGACGTGCCGATCAGCACAGCCAGCGAGGCCACCGCCATCGCCTCGATGCCGTCCTCGCGCAGGCCCTGGATCGACAGCGCGCCGGTGCGCTTCGACAGCCCCTCGCCCGAGACGGTGGTGAGCAGGTTGTGGTGGCCGAAGCCCGGCGGCACGGCGCCGAGCGCCTGGAACAGCGCGATCTGCACGCCGGTGTTGGTGACGTGATCGTCGCCACGGATGACATGGCTGATGCCCATGTCGATGTCGTCCACCACCGAGGGCAGCGTGTAGAGATAGGTGCCGTCCTCGCGCACCAGCACCGGATCGGAGACGGAAGCGAGATCGACCGTCTCCTCGCCACGCACGAGGTCGTTCCAGCGGATTTCGGTGCGCATCGGCTCCAGCGGATCGGAGACGAAGTTGGGCAGCAGGAAACGCCAGTGCGGTCGGCGCCCGTCGCCCTCGTACTCGGCGATCTGGGCGGACGTCAGCGCCAGCGCCTCGCGGCCGTAGACCGGCGGCAGGCCGCGCGTGCGGCGCACCTTGCGGCGCAGATCCAGTTCCTCCGGCGTCTCGTAGCACGGATAGAGCACGCCGGCCGCCTTCAGCCGCTCCACCGCCGCGTCGTAATGGTCGAAGCGCTTCGACTGGTATTCGGTGGCGTCCTGGAAGATGCCCAGCCAATGCAGGTCGTAGAGGATGGAATCGGCGTATTCCTGCTTCGAGCGGGCGACGTCGGTGTCGTCGAAGCGCTGGATGAAGCGGCCTCGGTGCTTTTGCGCGAACAGCCAGTTGAACAGCGCGGTGCGCGCGTTGCCGATATGGATGCGGCCGGTGGGTGACGGAGCGAAGCGGACGGTGACTGTCATGGAACGGGGCGTAGCGGATGCTCTTTGCGTTGACAAGAACCGCCCTACCCGCCGCACTCATAGAGCCTTTCGGCGCGGGATGGAAGCACGGGCGCGGCTCCCGCTACGCCCGTGCCGCAATCATGCCAGCCCCTTGGTCAGCTCCAGCGCCTGGCGCTCGAACAGCCGGCGGTAGATGCCGCCCTCGAGGCGGATCAGCTCGTCGTGCGAGCCTTCCTCGGCGATGCGGCCGCGGTCGAAGACCAGCAGCCGGTCGAGCGAGCGCACGGTGGAGAGCCGGTGCGCGATGACCAGCGTCGTGCGCCCCACCATCAGCCGTTCCATCGCCTGCTGGATCAGCACCTCCGATTCCGAATCGAGGCTGGACGTCGCCTCGTCGAAGATCAGGATCGGCGCGTCCGCCAGGAAGGCGCGCGCGATCGCCACGCGCTGGCGCTCGCCGCCGGACAGCTTCACGCCGCGCTCGCCGACCAGCGTGCCGTAGCCCTTGGGCAGCGCTGTGATGAAGTGGTGCGCGCTAGCCTGCCGCGCCGCCTCCTCGATCTCGGCCTGCGTCGCCGAAGGCCGACCGTAGGCGATGTTCTCCGCCAGCGAGCGGTGGAACAGGATCGGCTCCTGCTGAACGATGGCGATCTGCGAGCGCAGCGACGCCTGCTGCACCCCGGCGATATCCTGGCCGTCGATCAGGATACGCCCGCCGCTGACGTCGTAGAGCCGCTGGATCAGCTTGACGAAGGTCGTCTTGCCGGAGCCGGAATGCCCGACCAGCCCCACCCGCTCGCCGGGCTTTATCCTGATGGAAAAATCCTGGTAGAGCGGCAGGCGGTGGTTGCCGTAGTGGAACGTCACCCGCTCGAAGGTGATGCCGCCGTTCCCGATGCGGATCGGCCCGGCGCCCGGCCGGTCGTCGACATCCAGCGGCTGCGCCCCGAAATCGACCAGCTCCTCCATGTCGTTCACGGAGCGCTGCATGTTTCGGATATGCATGCCGATGTCGCGCAGGTAGCCCTGCAGCACGAAGAACGAGGTGAGCACGAAGGCGACGTCGCCGGCGCTTGCCTGCCCCCAGCTCGACAGCACCAGCACGAAGCCGATGACGGCGGCCCTCAGGCCGAGCAGCATCATTCCCTGCGTCGTGCCGTTCACCGTGCCGCGCATCCAGGTGCGGCGGGTGCGGCCGCGCCATTTGGCAACGACCTCGGCGAAGCGCACTTCCTCGCGCTCTTCCGCGCCAAAACCCTTCACCACCGCGTTGCAGCTCACCGCGTCGGCCAGCGAGCCGCCGAGCTTGGTGTCCCAGATATTGGCGAGCCGGGCCGCCGGCGCGACATAGCCGAGCGACAGCGCGGCGGTGACGGCGATGAAAAGCAGCGAGCCGATGGCGACGACCAGCCCCATCATCGGCCAATACCAGCCAAGCAGCACGGTCGAGCCGACCAGCATGACCAGCGACGGGAAAAGCGCGATCAGGATGGTGTCGTTGAGCAGGTCGAGCGCCCACATGCCGCGCGTTACCTTGCGCACGGTCGAGCCGGCGAAGGAGTTCGCATGCCAGTCCGTCGAGAAGCGCTGGACACGATGGAAGGCGTCGGCCGAGATGTCGGCCATCATCTTCAGCGTCAGGTCGGTGATGCCGACGAAGGCGATATTGCGCATGACGACGGAGCCGAGCGCCAGGGCGATCAGCGTCACGAAGGCCGTCTTCGCGGCAGCCCAGGCCATGGCATCGGCTGCAGCGCCGGAGGCGACCGCATCCACCAGCCGTCCGGAATAGAGCGGGGTGAGCACGTCGGCCAGCGTCGCGACCATGAAGGTGACGACGATCAGCGCCAGCCGCCAGGGCTGGCGCCGCCAATGGCAGACGGTGAAGCCAAGCACGCTGGCGAAGGCACCGCCGCCGAGGTCGGTTTTGAAACGAGTCATGATGTCAATCGGGCGGCAATTCGCCCGGCCTCAAAAATCAGAAATGGAAAGAACCGCTCGCAGGCGCTTCGCCTGCTGGTCGATGCGAATTCGACAATCGGCCGGAAAACCGGCGGCGATCGTGCCTAGGCCTTGCGGCCTCCTTTAGCGATGTCAAATCGTGGCATACGTGACCTCCCCCAACGGGAATCGCGGAATATCGGCTTATAGCCAGCGCTTTGAATCGCGCCAACCCCTTGCCGGGCAGAAATCACTGCAGGCTGAATCGTTGAGGCATATCTGCAACAGCGCTTGTCGCCGCCCCTCGCAATGCGGAGGAATCGGGCGAGGACGGCAAATCCTTCGGGATCGCGCGTTGCCGGCTTGCCGGCTTGCCCGGCTGCCGCTAACCGGACCGGCGGCATGCAAAAAACGTCAAAAATCGATGGGAAAACAGATAATTCTCTTGTCTCGATCTATCGATCGAGGCGCATTTCGTTGCCGTTGGTCACGCGGCGAAATCCGAAACGCTCGTACAGACCATGCGCATCGCTGGTGTTGAGCATCCAGGCGGAAACCGTTTTCAGATCGGCATGGTCGAGAAGTGCAGCGACAAGGGCTTTGCCAATCCCCTTGCCACGCTGGTCGGGCCATACGATCACGTCGGAAATACGCGCGAACACCGCACGATCCCCCGAGGCGCGCGCAAAGCCCACCTGCCTGCCATCGATCCGGGCAATCGCGCAAACCGAGTTCTCGAAGGCGCGACGATTGATGGCGTCGCTCCTGCCTTTCCCCCAATAGCTGCCCTCAAGGAGGTCCGCCGTCGCCCTGAAATCGAGTAGGGCCAGATCATGGACAATCTCGAGGCTCATCGGTTCAGCCCCGGTCGCGGAACCGGTTGGTGATCGGGTAGCGGCGGTCGCGGCCGAAGTTCTTGCGCGTGATCTTGACGCCGGGTGCCGCCTGCCGGCGCTTGTATTCGGCGACGTAGAGCAGGTTCTCCACCCGCGCCACCGTCGCCCGATCATGACCGCGCGCGACGATCTCTTCCACGCCCATCTCATGCTCGACCAGACATTCGAGGATGTCGTCCAGCGCCGGATAGGGCGGCAGCGAATCCTGGTCCGTCTGGTTCTCGCGCAGTTCGGCGGATGGCGCCTTGTCGATGATGTTGACCGGGATCACCTCCCCGCTCGGCCCCAGCGCGGTCGGCGGCACATGGGCATTGCGCCAGCGCGAGATCGCATAGACCTGCATCTTGTAGAGGTCCTTGATCGGGTTGAAGCCGCCGTTCATGTCGCCGTAGAGCGTGGCGTAGCCGACCGACATCTCGCTCTTGTTGCCGGTTGTCACCACCATCGAGCCGAACTTGTTGGAGATCGCCATCAGGATGGTGCCGCGCGCGCGGCTTTGCAGGTTTTCCTCGGTGATGCCTTCGCGCGTGCCCTCAAAAAGCTGCGACAGCGCGTGCGAGAACCCTTCCACCGGCTCGAAGATCGGCACGATGTCGTAGCGCGTGCCGAGCGCGCGGGCGCAATCCTCGGCATCTTTCAGCGAATCCTTCGACGTGTAGCGGTAGGGCATCATCACGCAACGCACGCGCTCCTCGCCCAGCGCATCGACGGCAAGCGCCGCGCAGATCGCCGAATCGATGCCGCCGGAAAGGCCGAGCACCACGTTCTTGAAGCCGTTCTTGTTCACATAGTCGCGCAGGCCGACCATGCAGGCGCGATAATCCGCTTCTTCCTTTTCGGGAATTCTAGACTTCGGCCCCTGCGAGCAGACCCAGCCGTCAGGGGTTCTTTTCCAGGTGACGACGTCCACCGTCTCCTCGAACTGGCTCATCTGGAAGGCGAGCGACTTGTCGGCGTTGATGCCGAAGGAGGCGCCGTCGAATACGAGTTCGTCCTGGCCGCCGAGTTGGTTGGCCCACACCAGCGGCAGGCTCGTCTCGATCACCTGCTTCAAGACAACCTGCTGGCGCACGTCCTGCTTGCCGCGATAGTAGGGCGAGCCGTTGGGCACCAGAAGTATCTCGGCGCCGCTCTCGGCCAGCGTCTCGCACACGCCGAGATCGCCCCAGATATCCTCGCAGATCGGGATGCCGATGCGGATGCCGCGGAAATTCACCGGCCCGGAAATCTCCGGCCCCGCCTGGAAGACGCGCTTCTCGTCGAACTCGCCGTAGTTCGGCAGGTCGACCTTGTAGCACTCGCCGATGATCTTGCCGCCGTCGGCGACGACGACGGAGTTGTGCGTGCCGCTCTTGCGCTTCAGCGGCGTGCCGACGATGACGCCCGGCCCGCCATCCGCCGTATCCTTGGCGAAATCCTCGGCTGCCTTCTCGCAGGCCTTGAGGAACGCGGGCTTCAGCACGAGGTCCTCCGGCGGATAACCGGCCAGAAAAAGCTCGGTGAACAGAACGAGGTCGGCGCCCTGCCGGGCGGCGTCCGCTCTCGCCTCTCGCGCCTTGGCGAGGTTGCCGGCGACGTCGCCGACTGTCGGGTTGAGCTGGGCTACGGCGATGCGCAGGATATCTGGAGCGGCTTTCTTGGTCATGAGCGGGATTTAGCCTGCCCTGAGCGCTCCGACAACGCCCCTTCGATTGGTCCTGCTATACGGCCCCGCCGGCCAGGCGCCCGGCGATGGCGACGATCCAGATGCCGGCGGCGAGAACGACGGCGATCAGCACCGCCAGCGAGCCGCAATCCTTGGCAAGCTGGATATCGGCATCGAATTCGCGGGTCACCGCGTTGCAGGCAGCCTCGATCCCGGTGTTCAGAACTTCAACCAGCATCAGAAGCAGTACGGCCCCGACCAGCAGCGCATAGCCGCTCCAGCTCGTCGAGACGAACCAGCCGACCGACAGCGCCAGCACCAGCAGGGCCAGTTCCTGCCGGAACGCGGCCTCGCCGGCGGCCAGTCGATGGAAGGCGCGCAGTGAATTCTGCCAGGCATGGATGAGGCGCATCATGGGCGTGATCTTCTCCGCATAGCGCGCTTATCCGACGTCTTTCAGCCGCGGGCAACCGCGACGGGCGTCTCATAGTCGGTAAATTGCGGCAGCCCATCGCAGATTTCGTAGTAATCGCCCTTGTCGGCGACGAAGATATGGCTGTCGCCGGCAAGCCCGGTAGGACGGTCGAAGGCTCCGGCCATGATCGACGTGGTATCCGTTCCCTCCTGCTTCCAGAACAGCAGCGAACCGCAGGTCCGGCAAAACCCGCGGCGGGCATCGGCGGATGCCGCGTACCAGGCGAGATGCCGCCCGCCTTCGACGGTGAGGCCGGTGTCCGACGCACTGGTGGCGGCGACGAAATGGCCGCTCTGGCGACGGCATTGCGAGCAGTGGCAGTAGATCACGCCACGCAGCCTGCCGCGCGTCCTGAAGCGGACGCCACCGCACAGGCATCCTCCTTCGTGAATCGTCTCCATCCGTCTCTCCTTCCTGCATGTCCGATGGAGCAGCATTCCACAGGATCAAGGCGGCCGCATCGGCAAATACGACAGCCGGCAACATGGGCGCGAAATGCAATATATAGAATTGTATACACTTTATAGTAGAAATAGATGCCTTCAACTCGCGGGATTAAGGAAGAATTAGCGATGGCGCATCTATGGTGATGCATGCGGAGATCGCAGCTGGGGGCGCGTTCTTCGTCATGTTTCAAGATCACTCCGCGCGCCCTCCATCGGCAAGGACCAACCGTGCGAACCGGCACAGAGTCTCAAGGGGAGAATGAAACGCGCATGCAGCCGGCCGCCGCCACGCTCGAACGCAGCACCGATCTGGCAACCGCTGTCGTCACGACCATGCGCCAGCTCGGCGTCATGGGCCTGCCTCGCAACTACGAGATATTCTACGAGGCGCTGAGCGGGTCGAACCCCGCGCTCAGCCTCGCCGTCGTAGCTTTGAACAACCGGCCGACCCAGGACGAACTCGACGCCATCGGCCGCAAGTTCTTCACCCAGAACCATGGTCAGGGCATCGTCGATCAGGCGCGCGAGGTCCTCGCCAGGGAACTGGAGGACGTCGCCACGCTTTTGCGCAGCGAACGCTCGCACATCGAGAAATACGGCAGAATCCTCGACGAGACCTCGGACGGCCTCAACAACCGCAGCGCGATCTCCCGGGAGCTGTTGCAGAAGATCGTCGGCGCGGTCTCCGTCGCCACTACCTCCACCATCGACCGTGGCAGGCAGATTCTGTCGACGCTGACCGACAAGTCGGCCGAGCTCGAGAGCGTGAAATCGAAGCTGGAGGAATACAAGCGCCTGGCCGACACCGACCCGCTGACGCATATCTGGAACCGGCGCGCCTTCGACAAGGAGATCGCGCGGATCTACAATTCGAGCAAGGGCATCCTGTTCAACGCCCTGATCCTCGCAGACATCGACCGCTTCAAGGACATCAACGACCGCTTCGGCCATCCTGTCGGCGACAAGATCATCCAGATCATCGCCGACATCTTCCAGTCGAACAGCCATGCCGGCGTGTTCGTGGCGCGCACCGGCGGCGAGGAATTCGCGCTGATCATCGAAGGCACCAGCGAAGACACGACCTACCAGATGGCCGAGCGCATCCGCGCGCTGGTCGAGCAGACGCCGTTCGCCAGCCCCCAGACCGGCGCGAACTACGGCACCGTCACCGTCTCGATGGGCATCTGCATGGCCTCGGAAGCCGACAGCCCGGAGGACCTCTATACCAAGGCCGACCGCGCGCTCTACCGCTCCAAGATGGCCGGCCGCAACCGCGTCACCCGCCACTCAACGATGGCCGGTCCGTCGGGCAAGAACTGGCTTCTCTACAAGAAGGATTGAGCGGGAGCGCTGACCGACATAAGGAAAAAGGCGCCCTCTCAGGCGCCTTTCGCTTTTCAACCCGGCAATGCGGCCAGACTTATTCCGCCGCTTCCGTATGCCGCTGCCGCACCGGCGCGTTCTTCTTCAAGAGGTCCGACACCAGGAACGCCAGTTCGATCGCCTGGTCCGCGTTGAGGCGCGGGTCGCAATGGGTGTGGTAGCGGTCGTGCAGGTCCTCGGCGGTGATGGCGCGCGCGCCGCCGGTGCATTCGGTGACGTTCTTGCCGGTCATCTCGACATGGATGCCGCCCGGATGGGTGCCCTCGGCGCGATGCACCTCGAAGAAGGTCTCCACTTCCTTCAGGATACGGTCGAACGGCCGCGTCTTGTAGCCCGCCGCCGTGATGGTGTTGCCATGCATGGGGTCGCACGACCACACGACCGAGCGGCCTTCCTTCTCGACGGCGCGCACCAGCTTCGGCAGATGCTCGCCCGCCTTGTCGGCGCCGAAGCGGGCGATCAGCGTCAGCCGGCCCGGCTCGTTTTCGGGATTGAGCAGGTCGATCAGTTCGATGAGTCCATCCGGCGTCAGCGAGGGGCCGCATTTCAGGCCGAGCGGATTCCTGATGCCGCGGCAGTATTCGATATGCGCATGGTCGGGCTGGCGCGTGCGGTCGCCGATCCAGATCATGTGGCCGGAGGTGGCGTACCAGTCGCCGCTGGTCGAATCGACGCGCGTCAGCGCCTCCTCGTAGCCGAGCAGCAGCGCCTCATGGCTGGTGTAGAAGTCCGTCTCACGCAACGCGAAATTGCTCTCCGATGTGATGCCGACGGCACGCATGAAGTCCATCGTCTCGGTGATGCGGTTGGCGAGCGCGCCGTACTTCTCCGCCTGCGGGCTGTCGGAGACGAAGCCCAGCATCCAGCGATGCACGTTCTCCAGGCTGGCATAACCGCCCTGGGCGAAAGCACGCAGAAGGTTGAGCGTGGCAGCCGACTGGCGATAGGCCATCACCTGCCGCTGCGGATCGGGCACGCGCGACTTCTCGTCAAACTCGATGCCGTTGATGATGTCGCCGCGATAGCTCGGCAGCGTCACCTCCGCCTTCGTCTCGTTGTCGGACGAGCGCGGCTTGGCGAACTGGCCGGCGACGCGCCCGACCTTCACCACCGGCTGCGCGCCGGCATAGGTCATCACCACGGCCATCTGCAGAAACACGCGGAAGAAGTCGCGGATGTTGTCCGCGCCGTGCTCGGCAAAACTCTCGGCGCAATCGCCGCCCTGGAGGAGGAATGCGTCACCGGCGGCGACCGTCGCCAACTGCTTCTTCAGCTTGCGCGCCTCGCCAGCGAAAACCAGCGGCGGAAAGCTGGCGAGCTGCGCCTCGGTGTCCTTCAGCGCGCACAGATCCGGATAGGCAGGAACCTGCTGGATCGGCTTGGCTCTCCAGGAATTCGGCGACCACTTCGTCATGTCAGCACCCGACGCGCCTTCAACGCGCTTTCAAAACAGGCACGATTGCCCGCAAAACCAATCCCCGTATGGGATGGCGGCTCCTTACAGGAAGCCCGGTTCCTATTCTAGTGCGGATTTTCTCGGCTTGCGACCGACAGGCCGCCGCCCCGCGGCGGCGCTGTCACGGAAGCTTCGTCCGGCGGCGATAAACGAAGCGCAAAAGCCTCGAATCACGTCACGCCGAAAGCCGTCGAAACGCATCCGAAGGTCAATCACGCCGCCTCAAGCGGGTCGTCCGGGAGCATTCGCCGGCTGAATTTTTCTTGCCAAATCTTCCCCGACGTAAGCAAGGCAGTTGCCGACGAAGCGATTCAACAGACTGAATTCATTGACGAAAATGCGATTGATGCAAAATTGTCACAGACGGCATCTGTTGCTCTCTCGCCACGTTTGCGCCGTCAATCCGCCATGCCCAAACAAAATTAATGGAAAATGATCAATTGGTGTTACCATCCGTAACAATACGAAAAAAGGTTTGGGCGGGATAGTGATTCGGAGCGGCAGACTGCGGCGCTCAATGTCGGAACAAAAAGGTGACGCCGCCCAGCCGGCGCCTTCCCGGAAGGCGGCCTCCACCCCGGTCTCTTCCATGCGCAACTTCTGGGGCCTGATGCGGGCCTACTGGTTCTCCAGCAGTTGGAAGGAAGCCTGGACGCTGACGGTGGTGATCGCCCTGCTCACCGCCCTGTCGTCGAAGGCAGGTGTCTGGTTCGCGGAAGCTTCGGGCGAATTGATCAACTCGATCGCCTTCTTCCACGATGCCGCCAACACCGCGCCGCTGACCTCGCTGCTGGAGAACGCAGCCTTCCTCGTCGCGCTGGTGGTCATCAAGGACGCCGGCATCACCGGCAGCCGCACCTATGTTTCGGCCACCCTGCACCGCCGCTGGCGTGCCTGGCTGGACAACCGTTTCAACGAGGCGCTGCTGGACGCCAACCACAGCCATTTCCACGCCCAGCACGGCGCGGGAACGCCGGCGCCCGACAACATCGACCAGCGCGTCCAGGAATCGATCAAGGACATGACGGGCGGCGCCATCGGCCTTGCCATGGGCGTCATGGCGGTGGCGACCTCGCTGTACTTCGTCGGCCAGAAGCTGATCTCCTCCTCCACCGAGGTCGCCGGGCTCGAATTCCTCGGCAGCTACGGCAGCGCCGTGCTCGCCTTCGTCGCCGTGGCCGCTTACGTGCCGCTCAACACCTGGATCGCCGTCAAGCTCGGCGGTATGCTGGAACAGCTTTCGATCCGCATGCAGCGGGCCGAGGGCAGCTATCGCGGCGAATTGACGACGCTGCTGCGCCGTTCCTTTCATGTCGCTGCGTCGCGCGGCGAGGACGTGCAAAAGGCCATGCACGAGCGCCTTTACGTCGATATCGATCAGACCTGGGGCCGCCACAACATCGTGAGCGCCAGCTATGCTTCCTTCGAGCGGGTCTACAATTTCGTCGGCGCCCGCATCATCGCCTATGGCCCCGGGCTGATCCCCTTCGTCCACAACCGCATCGATCTCAAGGGCTACATAACCGGCGCGGAGCTGGTCAACGCCCTGATCAGCCAGTGCTCGTGGTTCATCCACGTCATGCCGGCCATCGCCACGCTGCGCGCCAATTCCAAGCGCGTCATCGAAGTGGCCGTCGCCATCGAGAACGTGCAGAAGCCGGACGAATTCTACCGCCGGACGGGCCGCTCGGAGTTCCGCCGCACCAGCCAGAACCCGGTCTTCGGGCTGACCATCCAGAACCTGGAGCTGGCACACGAGGGCCACGACACCACGCCGTTCCTGACCGTCGATCAGTTGCGCTTCCGGCGCGGCGAATGGATTTTCCTGCGTGGCGAATCCGGTTGCGGCAAGACATCGCTGCTGAAAGCCATCAACGGCCTGTGGCCCTACGGACGCGGCACCATCGTCCTGCCGGAGGGCGTCAAGAGCTTCTACGCCGCGCAGGACGTGCGCCTGCCGCAGGTGTCGCTGAAGGAACAGGTCTGCCTGCCCGACGCACCTGAGGACCATTCGGAGGCGCGCGTCGCGGCCGCCCTTCACAAAGCCGGGCTCGGCGAGTTCATCGAGCACCTCGGCGACGTCACCCGCCAGGGCAAGGGCTGGGACCAGCAGCTTTCGGGCGGCCAGAAGCAGAAACTGGTGGTGGCGCGCATCCTGTTGCAGCAGCCGGGCCTGCTGTTCCTCGACGAGGCTTCGGCCGCGCTCGATCCGGAGGGCAAGATCGCCTTCCACCAGGCGATCAAGGACAACTGCCCCAACGCCACCGTCATCAGCATCATGCACGAGGCAACCCCGCCGCGCTCGGCTTCCGGCACGGAATTCTACGATTCGGTCGTCACGATCGCCGACGGCACCGTCAGCAAGAAGCCGCTCCAACCGCCGCTGCCGGCCGAGATCACCGAGATTCTCAACCGCCCTCCCATGCGCCAGCCGACCCGCTCGCCGGCGATGGAGGAAGGCTGGCGGCGCATTACCCGCCTGCGGCTGAAGCAGAAGTAGGCGCGACACGCCGCAGGCGGTTTCCCGGAGCTTGTTTCGAAATTCGCTCTGGCGAGCCATATGGTGGTGGCTTGGAGAACCGCAGCGCAGCGGACATTTGGTCCGTGAGCAACGGAAGCGCAGAAACCGCCATCAGATGGCCGTCAGAGTAGAATTTCCAAACAGGCGTTCAGCCGTCCCGCCGCGACAGCACCTTGGTCAGCATCGGCTCGACGCGTGACAACTCGTCGAGATGGGCAGCCGAAAGCTCGGCGAGCAGCGCTTCCGCCCGCTCGGTCAGGATCAGCATGACCTTGCGCTGGTCGTCCTCGGCGTGGCGGCGCTCGACGAGCCCCGCTTCACTCAGTCGGTCCACCAGTTCCACGGCGCTGTGATGGCGTATGCGAAGCCGCTCGGCCAGATCTCCCACCGACACCGGCCCGCCGCCGGGAAAGCCCTTGATGGCCAATAGAGCCTGATGGTGGCGCGGCTGCAGGCCGACCGCCTTGGCCGCGTTCTGGCTGAATTCGAGGAAGCAGCGGATCAGGTAGCGGAACTGCGACAGCGCCTGATAGTCGGCCTGCGTGATCTCGGCACCCCGCCGTCGCTGCGATTTTTCCATAATCATGCCCGTTTCCACCCCGACCGGTCCGCACGCGGACCACATACGACTTGAATTTATATCGTGTTGCGATAGAGAGCGATCACCGTCGGCCCCGCGCGCAGACGGACGGCAGCATAGCCGCCGATCCTGGATTCTCGAAAGACATACTGCAATGAAGACCGGCCAGCCAGACCAGCACGCCATGAGCGACTTCACCACGGATGCGCGCATGCTGCTGATCGCGGCCATAGCGGCGGTGGTGGCGACCGTGGCCGTCGGCGCCGGCGTGCTTCTGATGGACCTGATAAAGCTCGCCACCAACCTGTCCTATTTCGGCCAGGCGACGCTGGCCGACCTCAAATTGCAGGACACGCCGCTCGGCCTGTTCGCCGTGCTGGTGCCGGTCGTCGGCGCGCTGATCGTCGGGCTGATGGCGCGCTACGGCTCGGACAAGATTCGCGGCCACGGCATTCCGGAGGCGCTGGAAGCCATCCTGCTCGGCCGCTCGCGACTCTCCTTCAAGGTGGCGATCCTCAAGCCACTCTCCTCGGCGATCTCCATCGGCACCGGCGGCCCGTTCGGCGCCGAGGGGCCGATCATCATGACCGGCGGCGCGATCGGCTCGCTGATCGCGCAGGCGCTGCCCGTCTCCGACGCCGAGCGCAAGACGCTACTGGTGGCGGGTGCTGCCGCCGGCATGACCACCGTCTTCGGCACGCCGATCGCCGCCATCATGCTGGCGGTCGAACTGCTGCTGTTCGAATGGACGCCGCGCAGCTTCGTACCGGTGGCCGCCGCCGCCATCCTGGCCGATGTCGAGCGCACGATGCTCCACCTGCCCTCGCCGCTTTTCGCCACCCATGCCGAAATGGCAATCACGCTGACCGGCCTTGCCGGCTGGATGTTCATCGGCCTGTGCAGCGGGCTCCTGTCGGGCCTCCTCACCCAGATCGTCTACCGCTGCGAGGACGCCTTCCTGAAGCTGCCGATCCACTGGATGTGGTGGCCGGCCATCGGCGGCCTGATCGTCGGTCTCGGTGGCCTGATCGAGCCGAACGCGCTCGGCGTCGGCTATTCCAACATCGCCGAGATGCTGGCCGGCGAGACCATGCTGAAAGCGGCGCTGCTGCTCCTGGTGGTCAAGGCGATCATCTGGTCGGTGGCGCTGGGTTCGGGCACGTCCGGCGGCGTGCTTGCCCCGCTGCTCATCATCGGCGGCGCTATGGGCACGGTTCTGGCCGGCGTGCTTCCGCCCGCCGATCCCGGCTTCTGGGCGCTGCTCGCCATGGCCGCGACCATGGGCGGCACCATGCGCGCGCCGCTGACGGCCACCTTCTTCGCCATCGAACTGACCGGCGACACGCAGGCGCTGGTGCCGCTGATCGCCGCCTGCGCTACCGCGCACGCCGCCACCGTGCTGATGATGAAGCGCTCCATCCTCACCGAGAAGATCGCCCGGCGCGGCCTGCACCTGGTGCGAGAATACCGCGTCGATCCCTTTGCGCTGACCAGGGTCAGCGAGGTGATGACGACCGGCGTGGAGACGGTGCCTTCGACAATGACGCTGCATGGCGCGGCTGCGCACCTGACCTCGCCCGACACCAAGCATCCCAGCTTCCCGGTTGTCGATGCGGAAGGTCATGTGCTCGGCGTCATCGACCCGCCTCAGATCATGCGCTGGCGCCGCCGCGGCGTGCATCGCCACGCAACGCTTGGCGAATTGCTCACAGGGGCCAAGATCACGCTGGCTTATCCAGACGAATATCTCGAAAGCCTGGCCGAAAAGCTGCAGACCGCGAACGTCTCGCACCTGCCCGTGGTGTCGCGCGAGGACAACACCCTTGTCGGCTACATCGGCTGGAAGGACCTGATGCGGGTGCGCACCAAGGCGCAGGCGGAAGACCGCGACCGGGCCCGCTTCATCGCCCTGCCCCGCCGCAAGGCCACCGGCGGCTGAGCCCTCGTCCCGGCCGCTTCGGGCCGCTCCGATCACAGTGTCGCGACCCCCGTCCGCAGACCGCCTTGCGGGCGCAATTCCGATTGACTTGCAGGCGCTTGCTCCTATGGTGCGGCCGTACGCCGGACCATTGTCCAGAACCGCGAACAGAAAGGTCACCGCGCCATGCCTGGCGACAGTTACAGTCGAACACAAGCGCCGTCTGTCTGACGTGACCTGAAGGGCTCACGCCAGCCGGGCGGCAAGGAGTGAGCCATGAACGAATTCGCACGCGTCGCGGGCAGCGATGCCCTCGCCTTCGCCCGTATCCTCGCAAACGACCACATCGCCGACATCGTCGAGGCCCTGAACGGGGAACCGCACGACGTCGCCGCCGAATTGCTCGCCGAAGTGCCGTTCGAGCGGCTGGTCGAGATCTTCGACAAGCCGGAACTCGAGGCGGCGCCCGAACTGGTGGCCATGCTGCCGCGCGCGCGCGCCGGCAAGCTGCTGGCGGCGATGTCTGTGGACCGCGCGGCCGACGTGCTGCGCGAACTGGTCGAGCCGGCGCGCTCCGAGGTGCTTGGCGAGCTTTCCCCCGCCGTCAGGGCGACGCTGCTGTCCATCCTCGGCTATCCCGAGCACAGCGCCGCCTCCATCATGACGACCGAATATGTCAGCGTGCCGCCGGACTGGACGGTCGCCCGCACACTCGACTACATCCGCAAGGTCGAGCGCACCCGCGAGACGATCTACGCCATCTATATCGTCGACCCAGGAACGCAGGAACTGCTGCGTGCGCTGAGCCTGCGCCGGCTGATCACCGGCAATCCCGACGACCGCATCGTCGACGTCGCGTCCGACCGTGCGCCGGTCGTCGCCACCCCGCTCACCGATCGCGAGGACGTCGCGCGCCAGATGTCGAAATACGACCTCCTGGCTCTCCCCGTCGTCGAGAACGGCCGCATGCTGGGTATCGTCACCGTCGACGACATCATGGACGCCATGATCGAGGAGACGACCGAGGACGTGCATCGCTTCGGCGGCATGGAGGCCCTGGACGAGCCCTACATGAAGATGGGCTTCCTGCCGATGATCGGCAAGCGCGGCGGCTGGCTGTGCGCCCTGTTCCTCAGCGAAATGCTGACGGCGAGCGTCATGCAGCACTATGAGGTCGAGCTGGAAAAGGCCATCGTGCTGACGCTGTTCATTCCGCTCATCATGAGCTCCGGCGGCAACTCCGGCTCGCAGGCGACGTCGCTTGTCATCCGCGCCCTGGCGCTGCGCGAAATTTCGCTCGCCGATTGGTGGCGGGTGGCCCTGCGCGAACTGCCGAGCGGCCTGATGCTCGGCACCTTGCTCGGCCTGGTCGGCGTCGCCCGCATCACCCTTTGGCAACATCTGGACCTCTACGACTATGGCCCGCACTGGCATCTCATCGCCGCCACGATCGGGGTGGCACTGATCGGTATCGTCACCTTTGGATCACTCACCGGCTCCATGCTGCCCTTCATGCTGAAGCGGCTCGGCTTCGATCCGGCAAGCGCGTCGGCACCGTTCGTCGCCACGCTGGTCGACGTTACCGGCCTCGCCATTTATTTCTCGGTGGCGCTGGTTATCCTGCGCGGCACGCTTCTTTAAGGCATCGCGACAGCGGCGGCGCGCGTCAATCGATGCGCGCGCCGTCCTTCACCCGGTAGGTCGGCTTGTACATGGTGACCAGTTCTTCCGCCGCCGTCGGATGCACGGCCATGGTGCGATCGAAATCGTCCTTGGTCAGGCCCGCCTTGATCGGAATGCCGAGCAGTTGCGCCATCTCGCCAGCGTCCGGACCGAGAATGTGGGCGCCGAGCACCTTGCGGTTCTTGCCGTCGACCACCAGCTTCATCAGCATCTTTTCCTGGCGGCCGGAAAGCGTGTGCCGCATCGGCCGGAACGAAGCACGATAGATTTCCAGCTCGGCGAACCGTTTGGCCGATTCGTCCTCCGACAGACCGACCGTGCCGATCTCCGGCTGCGAAAAGACGGCTGTGGCGATGGTGTCGTGGTCGGGCTTGGTCGGATTGTCCTTGAAGGCGGTTTCGATGAAGCACATCGCTTCGTGGATCGCCACCGGCGTCAGCTGCACCCGGTCGGTGACGTCGCCGACCGCCCAGATGTTGTCGACGCTGGTGCGCGAATACGCGTCCACGACGATGGCGCCCCTCTTGTCGAGCTCGACGCCGGCCTTGTCCAGGCCGAGCGATTCGGTGTTCGGGACACGGCCGATGGCGAGCATCATCTGGTCCACCGTCAGCACCTCGCCGCCGGTCACCGTCACGTCGAGCCGCCCGTCGGCACGCTTGACCACTTTTTCCGACAGCGAACGGCACAGGATGCGGATGCCCTTCTTCTCCATCGTCTCGTGCAGCATTGTCCTCAGGTCCATGTCGAACCGGCTGAGGATTTCGGTGCCGCGATAGATCAGCGTGGTTTCGACGCCGAGGCCATGGAAGATGTTTGCGAATTCGACGGCGATATAGCCGCCGCCCTCGATGGCGATCGCCTTCGGCAGTTCCGCGAGATGGAACGCCTCGTTGGAGACAATGCAGAATTCATTGCCCGGCAGCGCCGGATGCGCCGCCGGTCGCCCGCCGGTGGCGATCAGGATCTGGTCGGCGGTGACGGTCCGGTTCAGGCTTTCCAGTCGCACCGTGTGGCGGTCGATCAGCGTGGCGCGCGTCTGGAAGGTTTCGCCGCCGGCGCCTTCGACGTTCCTTTTGTAGATCGCCTCCAGGCGGCCGATTTCCTTGTCCTTGTTGGCGATCAGCGTCGCCCAGTCGAAGCGCACCTCGGGCACCGTCCAGCCGTAGCCGGCCGCGTCCTCGAAATGTTCGGGAAACTGCGAGGCGTAGACGAACAGCTTCTTCGGCACACAGCCGCGAATGACGCAGGTGCCGCCGAAACGATATTCCTCGGCGATGCCGACGCGCTTGCCGAGCGCGGCCGCCACCCGCGCCGCGCGCACGCCGCCGGAGCCGCCGCCGATGACGAAAAGGTCGTAGTCGTAGGTCGTCATGGCGAACTCCCGAAGATGATGAACCGGTTTCACAGGTATGCGGCGGAGGGCCAAAAGAAAAGGCCCGGACGACGCCGGGCCTTCGACGCAGATGTTTTGGAGGCTCAGCCGCCGTTGCCGCTGTCGGCCGGCTTGGCTGCGTCATCGGCGGGCGCGGCAGGCGCCTTGGTCTTGGCGGCGGCGGCCAGCGCCTCGCCGACTTCCTGCGCCAGGTCACGGGCGATGCCGTTCTGCCAGATGTCGGCGGCCTTGACCAATTCGCGCATGGCGAAAGGACCTTTCTCCAGCAGCTTCTTGCCCGACGGCGACGAATAGAAGGCGGCGATGTCCTTCAGTTCCTGCTCGGAAAACGATTTGGCGTAGGCCATGGCCGCCTCGTTCTCCAGATCGGAGCGGCGCGAGGCGAGCGCCAGCGCCTTTTCGGAAACCGTCGTGGTGATCAGTTGCTCCATGTCCGGGTTCTTCTGGATGAGCTGCTGCTGCAAGGCGCCCGCCGCCGAAGGCAGGATGCTGTCGAAGGGGTCGGTCGCGCGCAGCGCCGAAACCGCCTCGTGCGCCGCCTTGAGATGCGATTCGGATATGTCCTGCGCCAGTGCCGGCAGGGAAAAGGCGATGACGGCGGACGCCGCCAGCGCGGCTGCAAGGCACCGAACCCGCTTGTTCAACATCATGATCGACAGGACTCCCTGGTTTTTATCGGGCGTGGACGGTCTTGATACCATCGCTGCCGGCGACGATCGCCGTCGAGGCCAGACCGATGAAAAGGCCGTGCTCGACCACACCCGGAATGGCGTGGAGAGCGTTCGAAAGTGCTCTTGTATCCGGAATGCGGCCAAAAGATGCGTCGAGAATAAAATGACCGCCGTCCGTCACGAAAGGCGCCGCACCCGTCATGCGCAAGGCGACCGGCCCCGAAAGGCCCAGGTTCTCGGCAGCTGCGGCGATGGCGAGTTCGGTGGCCCTGAGGCCGAACTTGTTGACCTCGATGGGCAACGGGAAACGGCCGAGTGTATCGACGATCTTGGAAGCGTCGGCGATGACGATCATGCGATGCGAGGCCGCTGCGACGATCTTCTCGCGCAAAAGCGCCCCGCCGCCTCCCTTGATGAGGGAAAGGTCCGGGTCGATCTCGTCGGCGCCGTCGATGGTGAGATCGAGTTCGGGCGTATCGTCCAGCGTCGAAAGCGGCACGCCCAGTTCCAGGCAGAGCGCCCCCGTGCGCTCGGAGGTCGGCACGCCGATGACGGTGAGCCCGCCGGCCACCTTCTCGGCAAGAAGCCGCACGAACGCCTCGGCCGTGGAACCCGTGCCGATGCCCAGCCGCATGCCGTCGCCGACATGGGCAAGCGCCGCGCGGGCGGCTTCGACCTTCAGTTCGCTGGCATTCATGCAGACGGTTCCGCTTTTTCCTGCCGGGCTCCTAGCATTTTTGCGGAATGCGTCAAAGGGCAGTCTATCCTGCGGCTTGCCTGTCACGCCCGCAAGGACTATCCGGCAGCGGTAACCGGCGAAGGACCCGACATGCAGCGCCCCATCATCGTATTCGACCTCGACGGCACCCTGATCGACACCGCGCCCGATCTGCTCGAAAGCCTGAACCACAGCCTTGCCGCCGGCGACCTGCCGGCCGTCGACGAGATCGGCTTCAAGGGCTTCGTCGGCCATGGCGGCCGCGTCATGATCGAGCGCGCCTTCGCCGCGCGGCAAAAGGCGCTCGCCGTCGAAGAGCACGATCGTCTGCATTCGCTGTTCGTCGATCACTACACGACCAACATTCCCGGCAAGTCGCGCCCCTATCCCGGCGTCCTGCCGGCCATCGCCCGTTTCGAGGAGGCCGGCTATCTGCTCGCCATCTGCACCAACAAGTATGAGGCGAATTCCGTGGCGCTGATCGAGGCGCTCGGAATGACGAAGCATTTCGCCGCCATTGCCGGCCAGGACACGTTCGCCTTCCGCAAGCCGGACCCGCGCCATCTCCTCGAGACGATCAGGCGGGCCGGCGGCGATCCCGACCGTGCCGTCATGGTGGGTGATTCGCAGACCGACATCGATACCGCCAAGGCAGCCGGCATCCCGGTCGTGGCCGTCGACTTCGGCTACACCGACCGCCATGTCAGCGAGTTCGAACCGTCGCGGGTGATCTCGCATTTCGACGAACTGACGCCCGATCTCGCCGCGCGGCTGATCGCCGCCGCCCACCCTGCCCGGCAAATGCCATGATCGCCGCTATCAAGACGGTATGAGCACCCTTTCACTGCACAATCCACTGCCGTCCCGGACCGCCGCAAAAGCGGTTTTTGCAGGGATCTGGCTGGCCGCGCTGCTGGCGCTGCAGGCCTGCGGCAGCATGCAGCCAACGGGCGAAGGCGGCGGCGCATCGGGCGCGGCGGCCAGCGCCCTCAACGCGTTTCGCGCCGAACAGGGCCTTTCCGCCCTGACGCCGGACCCGCAACTGGAACAGGCCGCCTTGCAGCAGGCCCGCTACATGGCCGCCGCCGGCCGCATGGAGCACACGACGGGCTGGGGCAAGGATTTCGCCACCCGCGTGAAGGCCAACGGCATTGCCGGAGCGGCGGCCGAAAACATCGCCGCCGGCCGCATGGACACCGCGCGCGTGCTGAATACCTGGGAAAACTCGCCGCCGCACCGGCGCAACATGCTGGACCGGCGCTTCACCCGCTTCGGCCTCGCCTACGTCCGCGACGGCAAGAACAGCGACTGGCGCTATTGGGCGATGGTGCTGGGGAAGTAAGAGGTTAGGGCAGTAAGGCAATACGGTGGTAGGGCAATAGGAAGGCATAGCCCTTACTGCCTTACTGCCTTACTGCCTTAATCCATATGCGCCGCCGGCGCACCGCCTCCACCTGCCGGCGCATGCTTGGGCTTGCGCAGCAGGAAAATGAGCGGCAGGGCGAGCAGGGTCACGCCCATCATCAGCTTGAAATCGTTGACGTAGGAGATCATCAGCGCCTGGATGTTGACCATCCCGTCCATCTGCGACAGCGCGGTGGGATCGCCCCCGGCCGCCGCCGGCGAAGCCGCCCGCAAGACCGGGTTGAAGGGATTGATGAAGGCACCCAGTTCGGTGTGGTTGATCTGCACGTTGCGGGTCAGCACCACCGTCACGATCGAGATGCCTATGGACGAGCCGATGTTGCGCACCAGCGAAAACAGCGCCGTGGCGTCGGTGCGGTAGCGCGCTTCCAGCGTCGCGAACGCCACCGTCGAAAGCGGCACGAAGACCAGGCCGAGGCCGAGGCCCTGGACGACACCGCTGCTGATGATGAGCCAGCTGTCCATCTGCGGCGAGAAGCCGGACATGGTGTAGAGCGACTGCGCCGTCAGAAGCAGGCCCACGACCACCAGGATACGCGCATCGACGATGCGCACGATGCGGCCGACAATCAGCATCGAGATCATCGTGCCGACGCCGCGCGGCGCCATGACAAGGCCGGTGGTGATGGTCGGATAGCCGAAGATGGTCGACAGCATCGGCGGCAGCAGCGCGAGGCTGGCCAGCAGGATGACGCCGATGACGAAGATGAACACCAGCCCCGTCGCGAAATTGCGGTCGAGGAAGATCTTCGGGTCGATGAAGGGATGCTCGGCCGTCAGCATATGGACGATGAAGACCCAGAAGCCGGTGATGGCGAGCCCCAGCTCGATCCAGATCTCGACCGAGGAGAACCAGTCGGCATCGGCGCCACGGTCCAGCATCAGTTGCAGCGCGCCGACGCCGAGCGACAGCATGGCAAAGCCGAAGAAGTCGAAAGACCTGATGCGCTTGGCGATGTTGGGCAGGTAGGCGGCCGAGCCAAGGAAGGCGATGATGCCGACCGGCAGGTTGATGAAGAAGACCCAGCGCCAGTTGAAGCTCTCGGTCAGCCAGCCGCCGAGGGTCGGGCCGATGATCGGGCCGACCATGATGCCGGCGCCCCAGATGGCCATCGCCTGGCCATGGCGCTCGCGGGGGTTGATGTCGAGGAGGAAGGTCTGCGACAACGGCACGATCGCCGCGCCGAACACGCCCTGCATCAGCCGGAAGGCCACCATGGACTCCAGGCTCCAGGCGATGCCGCACAGCATCGACATGACGACGAAGCCGACCACCGAAGTCAGGAAAAGCTGCTTGCGGCCAAGCCGGTCGGACAGCCAGCCGGTGACCGGCGTCATGATGGCGGCGGCCACGATATAGGACGTCAGGACCCAGTTGATGGTGTCCTGCGAGGCGCCGAGGTCGCCCGTCATCGACGGCAGCGCCACGTTGGCGATCGTCGTGTCGAGCACCTGCATGATCGTCCCCAGCATGATGGAGACGGTGATCAGGCCGCGATGGGGAACTTCGCTATAAGTTTCGGGCGTGCTCATTGTCTGGACCTTGCCGGCCGCAGCCGGTCTTTCAATCTTGCCGCCGGAGAACTGGGTTCCGGGTGGCCGGTTACGACGACGATCTCGCGACCGGCAACGGGGGGATAGCCGGTCCCGGGATCATCGGCTGATCGCCAGCCACCCGGAATACGGAACCACACCTGTGGGGATGCCGTTCCGATGGGATCGGCCGCGGGATGCCGCGGCCGGAAACGTCTATTCGCCTTCAGCCGCGACGGCGTGGCCGCCGAGCAAGCCGGCGAAGCCGCGCGTATGACCGGTATCGACGGTGACGTCGGCGCTCATGCCCGTGCGCAGCGCAAGCTTCCCGGCGTTGTCATCCAGCTTCAGCCGCACCGGAATGCGCTGCGTGACCTTGACCCAGTTGCCGGTGGCGTTCTGCGCAGGCAGCAGCGAGAACTCCGCACCCGTGCCCGCGCCGATGGCCTCGACGGTCGCCTTGAAGGTCCGACCGGGATAGGTGTCCAGCACCACATCGGCCGTCTGGCCGGGCTTCAGGTGGGTAAGCTGGGTCTCCTTGAAATTGGCGTCGATCCAGGTGTCCGCGGTTTCGACCAGCGCAAACAGCGGCGTTCCGGTGGAGACATATTGGCCGACCTTGAACGAGGCGGCCTGGTAGACGACGCCGTCGGCGGGTGCCGCCACGGTGGTCTGCGACAGGTCAAAGGCGGCCTTGTCGCGCTGGGCGAGCGCGGCCAGAACGGCCGGATGCTTGTCCGTCTCGATGGCCGGATTGCCGCCGAGCGCCGCCTTGGCGCTCTCGATTCCCTGTTCCGCCACGGCCAGCTGCTGCTTGGCCTTGTCCAGATCGTTGCGGGCCTCGTCGAGAGCCGAGGTTGTGTTGATGCCCTTCTTGGCGAGGTCGGCAGCGCGGTCGAACTGCGACTGCGCGTAGTTCACCTCGCTGGCGGCCGACTTCTCCTGCGCCATCGCCTGGCTGTAGGCGGCGCGAAGCTGCTCGACATTGAGGCGCGCGTTGGCGACCGCGGCGTCGGCCTGCGCCAGCGCGATCCGGTAGGGTTGCGGGTCGATCTTGAACAGCACGTCGCCCTTCTTGACCGACTGGTTGTCGGCGACGTCCACTTCGACGATGCGGCCGGCGGTGTCGGCCGAAATCGAAACCCGCGCCTGCCGCAGGTTGGCGTTGTCGGTCTCCTCATAGCGGCCGCCCGTCACCCAGACATAGGCGCCGCCGGCCGCCAGAAGCAGCGGCAGCGCGAACATGAGGATGAAACGGCTGCGGCCGCGCTTCTTCTTTTTCGGCTGTGCGGCCGGCTCCGGCAGCGGCGGCACGACTGCGGCAGGCGCCGCCGGCTGCGTCGGAGCTTCCATTTCCAGCTTCGTCACGTTCTCGTCCACTTTGGTGACCGCGTTCATGCTGTTACGCTTTCCGTCTTTTTTGCCATGTCGCAGGACAACGTCTCGCCGTCCCCGAGATTCTCAACGATCTTGTCGAGGCAGACGATCAGCGTGCGCCGCTGATCCCGGGAAAGCCCGGCCAGTGCCTCTTCGTAAACATCGCCCGCCATGCTTTTGACCGACGCATAGGCCTCGCGGGCCCTGGGCGTGGGATAAACCGTTCGCACCCGCCGGTCGGAAGGATCGGACCGCCTCTCCACCCAGCCGCCCTCTTCCATGCGGTCGACAAGGCGGGAGACGCTGATCGGCTCGATTTCGAGAAGTTCCGCCAGGCGAGCCTGCGTGATTCCTTCTTCTTTCGCGGCGCGCACCATCAGCCGCCACTGTGCGGCGGACAGACCGAAGGCGCTGGCGCGCGCGTCGAAACGCTTGCGCATATGGCGCTGCACGTCGTGGATCAGAAATCCCAGTCTTTCTATGCCGTCGGAAACCATAAGCGCCATATATTATAAGCCTGCTTAGCTTTCAATATGCCGCAGCGCACAATCCTGTCATATCCGGACATCGCGGCTATGCGGATTTGCCGGACAGCCGCAGACCCCTGGTTCGTCAAGGCCGGTGGCCCATCGCTTTGGCGTTGCTGTCCGCCCCGTCTCGGGTAAAGGCTGAACCGTCCGTCGACCATCGCGAACCGTCCGGTCGGAGCGTCTCGTGCCCCTTTCTCCCAATTTTCGCGGCGCGCTCTTCATGGTCGTCGCCATGGCGGCCTTCACGCTCAACGACGCGATCACGAAATTTTCTTCCGAATCGATGAGCATGGCGCAGGTGATGCTGGTGCGCGGCGTCTTCGCCACCGCCCTGGTCGCCCTGCTCGCCTGGCAGCAGGGCGCGCTGGCCCGGCCGCGTCTGGCGCTGCAGCCGCTGATCGCCCTGCGCGTCGCCGGCGAGGCCGGAGGCACCGTTTGCTATCTTCTGGCGCTCGCCCATCTGCCGCTCGCCAACGTCTCTGCCGTACAGCAGGCCCTGCCGCTGGCGGTGACGATGGGTGCGGCGCTGTTCTTCGGCGAGGGCGTCGGCTGGCGGCGATGGCTGGCGATCGCGGTCGGCTTCGCCGGCGTGATGGTCATCGTGCGGCCGGGTTTCACCGGCTTCAGCGCCTATTCGCTGCTGGTCCTGGGCAGCGTATTCTCGTGCGCGGTGCGCGACCTCGTCACCCGGCGCATACCCGACGACGTCCCCACCCTGCTGATCTCGGGCGTGACATCGGTGGCCATGACGGTGCTGGGCGCAGCGCTGCTCCCCGTCATGGGCGGGTGGTCGCCGATGACCCGTGCAGATACCGGTTTCCTGGCACTGGCCGCCGTGCTGGTGCTGATCGGCTACCAGTTCATCATCATGGCCATGCGGGTCGGCGACATCTCCTTCGTCGCGCCCTTCCGCTACACCGCCCTTCTGTGGTCGATCGTGCTGAGCGTGATGGTGTTCGGCGACTTCCCCGATTCCGCCATGATCCTCGGGGCACTCATCATCGTCGGCTCCGGGGTCTATACGCTCTACCGCGAGCGCGTCACGGGTCGCGGCAAGGCGGCCTCCGAAAGCACTGGACCGAACCTCGCCCCGGACGGCATATAGGCCCGACCGGCACGAATGCGGTTTGGCAGAGAGATGAACGAGGGCGTTGCAGGCATCATCTTGGCGGGCGGCCTGTCGCGGCGCATGGGCGGCGGCGACAAGGCGCTGGCACCGCTCGGCCGAAGCACTCTGCTTGCTCACGTCATCCAGCGCCTGCGCCCACAGGTCGACGCCCTGGCCCTGAATGCCAACGGCGACCCCGCGCGCTTCGGCGCCCTGTCCGTGCCGGTGGTGGCCGACACCGTCCCCGGATTCGCCGGGCCGCTGGCCGGCCTGCTCGCCGGTCTGGAATGGGCCGCCGCCGCAACGCCATGCCGATGGCTCGTGACGGCGGCGGCCGACACGCCCTTCTTTCCCGAAGACCTCGTCCGGCGCCTGCTCGCCGCCACCGAGGGTCGGGCCGGCACCATCGCGGTCGCCCGTTGCGGCGAACGCCGGCATCCGACCTTCGCGCTTTGGCCGCTCACCGCCGCCGGACCGTTGCGGCGCCTGCTGGTCGAAGACGGCAACCGGCGCGTCACCGCCTTCATTGATGCCAACGCGCATGTCGACGTCGATTTCCCGGCGGTGGAACTTCCCGACGGCGGCACCTTCGATCCTTTCTTCAACATCAACACGCCGCAGGACCTCGCCGAGGCCGAGCGGTTGTCGCGGAGCCTCGCATGACTGCCAGCCGCATCTTCGGCGTCACCGGCTGGAAGAATTCCGGCAAGACAACGCTGACCGAGAAACTGGTGGCCGAGCTGGTGCGGCGCGGCTGGCTGGTTTCGACCGTCAAGCATGCCCACCACGATTTCGACATCGACAAGGAAGGCGCCGATTCCTTCCGCCACCGCCAGGCCGGCGCGACGGAGGTGGCCATCGTTTCCGGCCGGCGCTGGGCGCTGATGCACGAACTGCGCGACGAGGAGGAGCCGCCGCTGGCCGCGATCCTCCAGCGCATGGCGCCGGCCGACATCGTCATCGTCGAGGGCTACAAGCGGGAAGCGCATCGCAAGATCGAGACCCGCAGGCGCGAGGCGAAAAGCCGCGAGCCGCTTTCGCCCTCCGATCCCAACATCGTCGCCGTCGCCGCCGATTCCGCGCAAGCCGACGAGACGCTTCCGGTCTTCGACCTCGACGACATCGCCGCCATCGCCGATTTCGTCGAACGGGACGCCGGACTCACCCGCTGATTTTATTCTTGTGCGGCGAGAGGTTGCCGCACTCTGTCAACGCATCGCCTGACCTCTGGCCCAGCAATGGCCACCAAAGCGACGGGCCGTGGTTTTGCAGTTGCTTTTTTGCTGGAAACAGTGGGAGTATCCGCCAGCGGACGGCCACAGGCGCCGTCCCAAGAAGCCGTTTGCAACAACGGTCAGGACCATTCAGAGAGGAACATCATGCGTATTGCATTGCGTATCGCCCTCGCGGCATCGGCCGCCATGCTGGCGCTGGGCGTCGCCCACGCCGAGGACAAGGTTCTCAAGCTCGGCACCGAAGGCGCCTATCCGCCCTTCAACAACCTCACCGCCGACGGCAAGCTCGAAGGCTTCGACATCGACATCGGCAACGCGCTTTGCGAGCAGATGCAGGTGAAGTGCGAATGGGTCACGCAGGACTGGGACGGCATCATCCCCGCCCTCCAGGCCGGCAAATTCGACGCCATCATCGCCTCTATGTCGATCACCCCGGAACGCGCCGAGAAGGTCGACTTCTCTGGCAAGTACTACAACACGCCCTCGGCCATCGTCGTGCCCAAGGACAGCGACCTGAAGGGCACCACCAAGGCCGACCTTGCCGGCAAGACCATCGGCGTCGCCACCTCCACCACGCACTTCAACTACGCTTCGCAGACCTATACGGACTCGACCGTGAAGGGCTATCCGTCGAGCCCCGAAGAGCAGCTTGACCTCGTCAACGGCCGTCTCGACGCCATCGAGGACGACATCGTCGTGCTGTCGCAGTGGCTGGAGACGCCGGACGGCGCCTGCTGCAAGATTCTCGGCACGCCCGAGCCGCAGCCGGTCGATATCTTCGGTCCCGGCGCCGGCATTGCCGTGCGCAAGGGCGACAAGGAACTGGTGGACAAGCTGAACGAAGCCATCAAGGCCATCCGCGCCAACGGAAAGTACAAGGAAATCAACGACAAGTACTTCAAGTTCGACGTCTACGGCGCCGAATCCTGATTACAGCTCTGGTCGCGGCCGGCGGGGACACCTCCGCCGGCCGTGTCGTCGCCGGACCGCGCGGCGGGGAAAAAGACCGCGCGGCCTGATAGAAAAGCACAGGGGAACGATCGAGCGTATGCCGGGCGCATGGACGCTATTGAGCTGGGGGCCGGAGGGGTGGCTCGATGATATCGCCTACGGCGTTTTCGTTACCATCTCGCTGGCGCTCGCCACGCTGCCCGTCGGCCTGGCGGTCGGCTTCCTGGTCGCCCTCGCCAAGCAGTCGAGCGAGCCGTCGCTGCGGCTGGCCGGCAATGTCTACACCACCATCTTCCGCGGCCTGCCCGAACTCCTGACGCTGTTCCTGGTCTATTTCGGCGGCCAGATCGGCCTGCAAAAACTGTTCCAGCTTTTCGACCCCGGCGCGACGGTGGACGTCAGTGCCTTCGTCGCCGGCATGATCGCGCTCGGCGTGGTCTTTTCCTCCTACGCCAGCGAGGTCTTCCTTTCGGCCTTCAAGGCCATTCCCAAGGGCCAGTACGAGGGCGGCCACGCCGTCGGCCTGACCGCCTGGCAGACCATGCGCCTTGTCGTGCTGCCGCAGCTGATCCGCATCGCCCTGCCCGGCCTCGCCAATCTGTGGCTGATCCTGCTCAAGGATACGGCACTCGTTTCGGCGATCGGCTTGAGCGACATCCTGCGCCAGACCAGCATCGCCGCGCGCGTCACCAAGCACGCCTTCCTGTTCTTCGGCTTCGCCACGCTGGTCTATCTGGTACTGTCGGTCATCTCGTCGTTCGGCATCCGCGCCATCGAGCGCTCCGTCGACAACCGGGACATGCGCCGATGAGCGCCGCCGGCACCGCCCTCGACGAAGCGCCTCCGCCGCTGCCACCGCGCGGCTGGTCGGGGCAGCGGATCACCGGCCACATATTGGTGGCGCTGTGGATCTTGCTGGCCGTCGGCCTCGTCTGGTTCCTCGTCACGTCCTGGAACCTTCCGGTGGTCGAGAAATACGGCCCCGGCTACCTGTACGGCCTCGGCGTCACCGTCGGGCTGGTGGCGATCTCGATCGTCATCGGCGCCATCCTGTCGATCCCGGTCGCGCTTGGCCGCATGTCGAAGAATCCGGTCTTTTCCGGCCTCGCCTACGCCTATGTCTACTTCTTCCGCGGCACGCCGCTGCTGGCGCAGACCTTCCTCGTCTACTACGGCCTCGGCGCCTTCCGGCCCGAGCTGCAATCGGTCGGCCTGTGGTGGTTCTTCCGCGAGGCCTGGTACTGCGCGGTCTTCGCCTTTTCGCTGAACACAGCCGCCTATCAGGCCGAAATGCTGCGCGGCGCCATCGAAAGCGTGCCGCGCGGCCAGTGGGAGGGTGCCGCCTCGCTCGGCCTGCACAAGCTGCAGACGATGTGGAAGGTCATCCTGCCGCAGGCGGCTGTGGTGGCGCTGCGCCCCTACGGCAACGAGGTGATCCTGATGGTCAAGGGCTCGGCGATCGTTTCCATCATCACCGTCTACGACCTGATGGGCATTACCCGCTTCACCTATTCGCGCACCTTCGACTTCCAGTCCTACCTGTGGGCGGCGGTCATCTACCTGATGATCGTCGAGACGCTGCGCCACGGCATCGAGTGGATCGAGCGCCGCCTCACCCGCCACTTGAAGCGGTGAACGGCTGGTCCAGCCGCCCTTTCGCCTTCCCCTCGGCTTGTGCAATGCGGTAGAACGCCAGCGCAATCAGCAAGGGGATTATCGACATGGCGAAAGTGGCGTTTCTCGGTCTTGGCGTGATGGGCTACCCGATGGCCGCGCACCTTAAGCACAAGGGCGGCCACGACGTCACCGTCTACAACCGCACCACCGCCAAGGCGGAGAAATGGACGGCCGAGCACGGCGGCGCTTTCGCCCGCACGCCAGCCGAGGCCGCTGAGGGCAAGGACTTCGTCTTCTCCTGCGTTGGCAACGACGACGACCTGCGCCAGGTGACGACCGGCGCACAGGGCGCGTTCGCCGCCATGAAGAAGGGCGCGGTGTTCATCGACAACACCACCGCTTCCGCCGAAGTGGCGCGCGAACTGGCGGCGGCCGCCACCGAGCGCGGCTTTTCCTTCCTCGATGCGCCGGTGTCGGGTGGCCAGGCGGGCGCCGAGAACGGCGTGCTCACCGTCATGGTTGGCGGCGAGCAGGCCGTGTTCGACCGCGCGAAGCCGGTGATCGACGCCTTTGCCCGCATGGTCGGCCTGATGGGACCGGCGGGTGCGGGCCAGCTCACCAAGATGATCAACCAGATCTGCATCGCCGGCCTGGTGCAGGGCCTGTCCGAGGGCATTCATTTCGGCAAGAAGGCAGGCCTCGACATCGAAAAGGTGGTCGAGGTCATCTCCAAGGGAGCGGCCGGTTCCTGGCAGATGGAAAACCGCCACAAGACCATGAACGCCGGCAAATACGACTTCGGCTTCGCCGTCGACTGGATGCGCAAGGACCTCGGCATCTGCCTCGACGAGGCCGACCGCAACGGCGCCAAGCTGCCGGTCACCGCGCTGGTCGATCAGTTCTACAAGCAGGTTCAGCAGATGGGCGGCAACCGGTGGGACACCTCCTCGCTGCTGGCCCTGCTGGAAAGATAAGCGCCATGCCTGAGCCGCTCACGCCTGCGTCCACCGCGGCCGAGGCGATCGCGCGGCTAAGCGAGATGGGCAACGATGAGAATCGCGCCGGCATGGCGCGCTTCGGCATCGAGACGGGAACGGCGCTCGGGATCGGCAACACCGACCTCAGGCGCCTTGCCCGCGACCTGAAGCGCAACCACGAGCGGGCGCTGGAGCTATGGCGAAGCGGCGTCCGAGAGGCGCGGCTGCTGGCGGCCTTCACCGACGAACCGGACAAGGTGGGCATCGCGCAATGCCGGGAATGGGCCGGCGACTTCAACTCCTGGGAGATCGTCGACGGCGTGGCGGACCTGTTCGTCGATACGCCGTTCTGGCGGAACCTGATCGAGGAATTCGCCGCCGACGAGCGCGAATTCGTCCGCCGCGCTGCCTTCGCGATTTTGGCCTGGGCCGCCGTCCACCGCAAGAAGGAGCCGGACGCCACCTTCGCGGCGTACCTGCCCCTGATCGAAGCCCATGCGGCGGACCCGCGCAATTTCGTCAGGAAAGCCGTCAACTGGGCCTTGCGGCAGATCTGCAAGCGCTCGACCGGGCTGCACGCCCCTGCCCTCGCGCTGGCGCACAAACTGGCCGCATCTCCCGACAAGACTGCGCGCTGGATCGGCAAGGACGCCGTGCGCGAGCTTACCAACGCGAAAACGCTGGAACGGCTCGCGAAGAAGGCGGCCGGCGACGCGCCTTTGAATTGACCCGCGGACGGTGGCGCGATTAACTGCCTGCGATGACTGCAAACATGCCTTGGAGAAGCGCCACTTTCCTGGCCACCCTGCTAACCGGCCTCGGGGTGTCGGACGCGTCCTCCGGAGCGGTGAGGACCGTCTTGTGGAAGTACCTGCGACCAGCCAGCCAGCCGGCGGCGCAGACCTTCAGCCGGCCGATGATCGCAGCCCTGCTTCCCGACCACGGCGAAACGCGGGCCTGGAACGCCGCCGACGAGACGGTCGAGCTCAAGGGCTACGCGCTGCCGGTCGATCGCGACGGCGACCTCGTCTACCAGTTCCTGCTGGTGCCGTGGACGGGCGCATGCAGCCACATGCCGACGCCGCCGCCGAACCAGATCGTGCTGGTGACGCTGCCGAAGCCGTACCGGATGGAAAAGGCCTACCAGACGGTTGCCGTGACCGGCCGGCTGAAACAGGACATGGAGAAAAGCCAGCTTTTCATCACCGACGGCGTCACTGTCATCCAGTCCGGCTACGTCTTCAGCGGCGCGCAAGTAGCGAACATCGACAGCGTGCCCGAAACCGTCGAGTTGCAGCAGGCCAACCCTTGGAAATTCCTGAAGAAGTAGGGCTTCCTCCACTCGCTTCGGCTCAGGGCGTTTCCATCTCCTTCGTCATCCCAGGGCGGAGACCCTGGAATCCATATCTGAACGGCTTGGCCACATGAGACGGCGCAGAAGAAGGCGCCTCGTTCTGCGCCGCCTCACATAGCATCAATGTTCCGGCATGGATCCCCGGGTCGCGCTCTGCGTCGCTCCACTTGCCCGAGGATGACGATGCGGAGGAGCTTCGCAAAAAATCTCGCGAAACTTATCCACCTCTTCCGCACCCACTCCATACTCGCCCCAGCTTCCCGCGCGGGAACACCGGTCATGACGGTGATTGCGTGGCGGGTAGCCGGCGCCTCCGGTGGCGGCGTTTCGACGACCGCCGTCTTCCCGACCTCGACTCACCGAGGTCAGATCTTTGACAATGGCTGGACGGATGAAAATCCGGGCGTGGCGATGAAGACGTTTGCCCGAAAGCTCAGGCCGCGCTTTGTCCGGACTCCTTGTCCAGCACCATATAGTCGAGCGGCATTTCGGTGGTGAACTTGATCTGCTCCATGGCGAAGGCCGAGGATACTTCGCGGATCTCGATCTTGGTGATGAGGCGCTTGTAGAACGCGTCATAGGCGGCGATGTCCGGCACCACGACCCTGAGCAGATAGTCGACGTCGCCGCTCATGCGGTAGAATTCGACCACCTCAGGGAACTCCTGGATGACCTCGGAAAAGCGCCGCAGCCATTCGTGGCTGTGCGAGTTGGTGCGGATCGACACGAACACCGTCACTTTGACGTTGATCTTCTCCGGATCGAGCAGCGCCACCCGGCGGCGGATGACGCCCTCCTCCTCCAGCTTCTGGATGCGCCGCCAGCACGGCGTCGTCGACAGGCCTACTTTCTTGGCGACATCGGCCACGGCGAGCGTCGCGTCCTCCTGCAACAGGCGCAGGATTTTCCGGTCGAGGCGATCCATGAACAGCTCCCAGGAGAAAAGGTTCGCGATAATCCGCCTTGATAGCCGGTCAGGCAAGAAAGAATTTCTGCGAAATATCAGTATGGAGGGTGAAAATTTTCCACCACTCAGCCGAGCCGGTGGCGAATTTCCCTCTTCAGGAAAGGCAGCAAATCCGTTTCGAACCATGGATTGCGCTTCAGCCAGGCAGTGTTGCGCCACGACGGATGCGGCAGCGGCAGCACCCGGGGCGAAGCTTCCGAGGCCCATGCGGCCCGCCAGTTGGCGACCGTCTCGCTCAGCGACCCATGCCGTTTTTCGCCCATGTGCCATTCCTGCGCATACATGCCGATGGTCAGCACGAGGTCGATCTGGGGCATCGCCGCCATCAGCTGCGAACGCCAGGTCGGCGCGCATTCGCGCCGCGGCGGCAGGTCGCTGCCCTTGGCGTCCTGTCCCGGAAAGCAGAAGCCCATCGGCACGATGGCGAATTTCTTCGCGTCGTAGAATTCCTCGCTCGTCACGCCCAGCCAGCTTCGCAGGCGGTCGCCCGAAGCGTCGGTGAACGGCCGGCCGCTGAGATGAACCTTGGTACCCGGCGCCTGGCTGGCGACCAGGACGCGCGCCTGCGTCGAGGCCTGCAGCACCGGGCGCGGTTCGTGCGGCAATGGCTTGCCGCGCGGCGTCTCCACGCAGATGCGGCAGGCGCACACGCGCGCTACCAGGTGCTCGAGGCCTTCGCTCATAGATCAGGCGGAGGCGCTCGGCCGGCTGGAAACGGCCTGATACCAGCGCCGGACGTTGGTGCATTCCTCCGGCATCTGGATACGCGCCGGCTTCATGAAATCGACGGCGATCAGGCCGGTGATGTCGGCGATCGAATAGGCGTCGCCGGCGACGAATTCGCGCCCGGCCAGCTCGTTGTCGAGAAGGTGAAGGAACTCCACCGCCTTCGGCTTGTTGGCCTCGCCCCATTCGGGGATTTGCGGCACTTCCCACTCCTTCATCGCCGGATGGATGTGCCGGAACGCCTGCGAGACGGGAAACATCAGGTTGAGTTCCATCCGCCGCTGCCACATCTCCACCAGCGCCTTGCCGAGCGCGCCCTGCCCGAACAGCGCCGGCTCCGGATGAAGCTCCTCGAAATAGCGGCAGATGGCGACGGATTCGGTCAGCACCGTGCCGTCGTCCAGTTCCAGCACCGGCAGGCGCCGGAGCGGATTGCGCGAACTGACCGCTTCCTGCCTGTGCTCCAGCGCTCCCATGTCCACCGGCACCAGCGGCACCTCGATGCCCTTCTCGGCGAGAAACACCCGCACCCGGCGCGGGTTGGGCGCGCGGCCGCCGTCGAAAAGCTTCATCCTCTTGTCCTCATGCCTTGATCCTCCGGTAACATTAGACCGTGCGTTCAGCGGAATCGAAACAATTCTCTCAAGCCGTTGACGATCCCCCCGAGCGGGTCGTGCCTCGGCTCGGGCTCGGCCCGATGCGTCCGCCGCCATTCCTGCGGCTGGACGAAACTGCCGGCCCAGATGCCGCGCCGGGCTGAACGCGCGATCGCCTCCTCACGCTCGAAACCGCCATAGGCGACCGCCCATCCGGCCTCCACCTGCGCCCGGTTGAGGTCGACGTCGCCTGCCTTGCAGTTGCCGAGCAGCCGGCCATAGCGATCCGTCTGCCAGCCGCTGCAATCGACCTTTTGCCTTCCGATCAGCGTAACCAGCGCCTGTCGCGCCATCCTGCCGCAGGCATAGTCCGCGCCGTCGCGCGTGCAGGTCTGCGTGTATTCCGGTGCGTCGATGCCGCGCAGCCTGACCTGCATCGAACCGAGCGTCAGCGAATCGCCGTCGTTGATCACGGCGATCCCTTGCTCGCTGCGCGTGTTCAGCCGGTCGAGCCGCGCGGCCACCAAGGCCAGCAGGGCAAAGATGGCGATCGTCAGCGTGTAGTCGAACAGCCGCCGCCAGAAGCTGCGCGGACGACGCCCGCGCCCGCCATAGCGCCGGCGCGGAGACCAGCTGCTCATATGGCAAACCGTTGGTTAATCATTCAGCTTTAGCGTTAGCAATTGCACCCGCGGCCCGCACAAATTGAAGTTCATGTCTTTGCAACGCTCGAGTACGGCGGACAAGAATATTGTGGATCGCTCCAAGCCACATCGCAACAGCGACGTGGCACGAGCGGTGAGGAAGACGCGCGACCGCCTTTCGCAGCAGTCCGGCAATCCCGATTTCGACCGCGAGCTTCTGAAACTCCATGCGCGCGCCATGGTAAGCGGCGTCACCGCCATTCCCCTGCTCGTCGTTGCGATCGCCGCCGCCGGCCTGTTCGCCGGCATGGGCGTGGAAATCCTGATCTGGGCGCTGCTGGCCGTCACCTGCTACACCGCGCTTGCGCTGATCGCCCGGCGCATCGACCGCACCGAAGCTGCCGATGTGAAGCCGGCGCAGGCGCGGCGCGATTTTCTCCTCGCCCATTTCGCCAGCGGCCTCGGCTGGGCCTATTTCGCCTCGCTTGGCTGCAATGCCTGCGCACTCGACCAGTTCCCGATCGTCAAGGCGGTCATCCTTCTGCTCGCCATGGCCGCGACCGCCATCATGACCTCGTCGCTGAGCGGCGCTCTGCTCGCCACCTTCGTCGTGCCGGTCGCCGCCTATGCCGGGACCGGCACCAGCCTGTGGGTGCCGGCCGAGGCCATCATGCTGGCCCTTCTGGTGGTGGCGCTGTTGTTCTTCGCCTACGTGGCACGCCACCTCAACCGCTCCACGGTGATGCTTCTGTCCTTCCGCACCGAGAAGGACGGGCTGATCGCCGAACTCGAAACGGCGAAATCGATGTCGGACGAGGCACGGCGCCGGGCCGAGGAAGCGAACCTCGCCAAGTCGCGTTTCCTCGCTTCCATGAGTCACGAACTGCGCACGCCCTTGAACGCCATCCTCGGCTTCTCCGAAGTGATGGCCAAGGAGGTGCTGGGATCGATGGGCAATCCAACCTATCGGGACTATGCCGACGACATCCACGATTCCGGCCAGCATCTGCTCGACCTCATCAACGAGATCCTCGACCTGTCGCGCATCGAGGCCGGCCGCTACCAGCTCAACGAAGAGCCGGTGATGCTGCTGCACATCGCCGAGGATTGCTGCCACATGATGGAGCTGAGGGCGCGCAACAAGGACATCCGCATCATTCAGGATTTCGAGGCAACCCTGCCGCGACTGTTCGCCGACGAGCGTGCCGTGCGCCAGATCGTGCTCAATCTCCTGTCGAACGCCATCAAGTTCACGCCGACAGGCGGCGAGGTGCGCGTGCGCGTCGGCTGGACCGCCGGCGGTGGGCAATATGTCTCGGTCCGGGACAACGGCCCCGGCATTCCCGCCGACGAGATTCCGGTCGTGCTATCGGCCTTCGGCCAGGGCTCGATCGCCATCAAGAGCGCCGAGCAGGGCACCGGCCTCGGTCTGCCGATCGTGCAGGGGCTGATCGCCATGCACGACGGCGAATTCCAGCTGCACTCCAAGCTACGCGAAGGCACCGAGGCGATTGCCATCTTCCCGCCGACACGGGTGATGGAGGAACTGCCCGCGCTGCCCATGCGGGCCGTCGCCGCCGGCCGGCGGCGCTGAGAAATTCAGCGCTTCACGGCCGCGGCCATGCCGGAGCCGACAAGCGCTGCGGCCTTCGCCAATCCCGCCGCAAGGGCGGCATCGAGCCCGCCATGATGATCGATGCTGAGATCGAGCAGCGGCATCAAGCCCAAGCGCGCCGCCGCCCGCGCCGGACCTGTCCTGTCCGGCAGGCTGGCCAGCCGGCAATGGTCGAGCGCGAAAGGATTGGCCGCGTGGAGCACGACCGCCGCCGCCAGCGCCGCATGGCCGCCAAGCAAAACGGGAATCTTTTCCATGCGAGCAGCGAGAATGGCGCCCGCAAGCGCCGCGAACTCGCGCCCGCCGACCCGCCGCAGCGCCTCCAGCGGGTCTTTCAGATGTGCGCCATGGAAGGCGAGCGCGGCGTCCACCGCCCGAACCCTGCGCTCGGTCAGGCCGGCATCGCTGTCGGGCTCCACCCAATCCGCGCCCGAGCCGCCGAAAAGCGCCGCGAACAGGGCGGCCGCGACGGTCTCATTGCCGACGCCGAGATCGCCCAGGCAGACGAGATCCGTGCCGCCCGCCAGCGCTTCCATGCCGAAGGCCATGGTGGCCGCGCAGCCGCGCTCATCCAGCGCCGCCTCCTGGCTGATGTCGCCAGTCGGCAAGTGAAGGGCGAGATCGAACACCTTCAGGCCCAGATCGGACGCGATGCAGGCCTGGTTGACGGCCGCACCGCCGGCCGCGCAAAGCTCCACCGCTTCGGCTGTCGCCTCCATCGGCTGTGCGGAAATCCCATGCCGGACCACGCCATGGTTACCGGCGAAGACCGCGACCAGCGGCCGGTTGACCGCCGGCGGCGCCCGCCCGCTCCAGGCGGCAAGCCAGACGGCGATGTCCTCGACCCGCCCCAGCGAGCGGTTCGGCGCACCCGCCTCGGCGAACAGGGTGCGCATTCGCGCCGCCGCCGTCTCGTCCGGGTCCGGCAGCGTCGCCAGAAGCGCGCGGAAATCATCGAAGGGCAAGGCACTGGTCATGGGCGGGTTCCTGATTGGCGTCGGCATAGCCCTCCCGCGCCCGCGACACAATGCTTGCCGGCGACGATCCCGCGCCGGCAAGGGCTTGCATCGCGTGCCGCGTTGCACCATGTGGAGGGAGAGCCCTCCCGCTCCGCCGGTGCCGTGCATGACCGCCATCGAATCGCCCTGTATCCTAGTCTGCTCGATAGACATGAAGACCGGCTATTGCTTCGGCTGCGGCCGCACGCGTGACGAGATTTCCGGCTGGATCGACATGACCCCCGAAGCACGCCGCGAGGTGATGGCCGAGCTTCCAGCACGGCTTGAGACCGTCGAGCGCAAGCCACGCCGCGAGACACGCCGCGCGCGTATGGCGCGCGAGCGGGGCGAAACGGCATGAGCGGCATGTCCCGCTCCCTGTGGCTGATCCTCGGCGTGATCGGCTTCGCGCTGATCCTGCTGATCCTCAACAATTCCGCCGGCAGCACGCTCGGCATCGAGAACAACGACTTCAGCCAACTTGTCTGGCTCGGCCTGTTCGCCCTCGTCATCGGCGCCGGGCTGCTGCGCTCGGGGCAGCGGCTCGGCGAATTGGCGCGCAATCTCGGTGCATGGGCGGTGGTGGTGCTCGCCCTGGTCGCCGGCTACCAGTACCGCTACGAATTGCAGGATTTCGCCAGCCGCGTCACCGCCGGCCTCGTCCCCGGCAGCCCGCTGGCGCTGGGCGAGGAGGACGGACGGGCAACCGTGACCTTGGAAAAGGGACCGAACGGCCACTTCCAGGCGCGCGTCTCGATCAACGGACAATCGATCATGGCCGTCGTCGATACCGGCGCCACCAGCACTGTGCTGACGGCCGACGACGCGGTCACGGCCGGGTTCAACCCCGCAGCTCTGAGCTACGTCATCCCGGTCGCGACCGCCAACGGCATGGCCAACGCCGCGACCGTGCATGTCGGCGAACTGGCGATCGGCAACATCGTGCGGCGCAACATGACGGTTCTGGTGGCCGCGCCCGGCTCGCTGTCGCAAAGCCTGCTCGGCATGAACTTCATCGGCTCGCTGGCGGGCTTCGACGTGCGCGGCGACCGCATGATCCTGCGAGATTGAAGCCCGTCAAGCGGCAGCGACGGTGGTCCCGCTAAGATCGACCGCCGCAAATGCCGCCTTGAGTACATCCGGCCCCGAGCCCGGCTTCGGCCCTTCCTCCGACAGGATCTGCCGCCAGCGCCGTGCTCCCGGGAGACCGTGGAAAAGCCCGACCATATGCCGGGTGACGTGCGACAGCCGCCCTCCCCGTGCGATGTGTGCGGCTGCATAGTCGGACATCGTGTCGATCAAGGCGGCAAAATTGAAGTCCGCCGCAGGCCGCCTATCGAGCAGCGCATCGGCACCGCACAGGATACCCGGCGTATGATAGGCGGCCCGGCCGAGCATTGCGCCATCGATATGCCGCAGGTGATCGATCGCCGCCTCGATCGTCGGGATGCCGCCGTTGATGCCGATGAACCGGTCCGGATAACGGCCCTTCAGTCGATAGACGCGCTCGTAGTCCAGCGGCGGGATATCGCGGTTCTCCTTCGGCGACAGGCCCTGCAGCCACGCCTTGCGCGCATGCACCCACAACGCATCTGCACCCGCCGTGAACACCATGTCCGCCAGCGTGTCGAGCGCCGTTTCCGGATCCTGGTCGTCGACGCCGATGCGGCACTTGACGGTGACGGGAACCGACACGGCCGCCTTCATCGCGCCGACGCAGTCCGCGACCAGCGCCGGCGTAAGCATTAGGCACGCGCCGAACGTGCCGGACTGCACGCGGTCCGATGGGCAACCGACATTGAGGTTGATCTCGCCATAGCCGAAGCCCTCGCCGATGCGAGCCGCTTCCGCCAACTTCGCCGGCTCCGAACCGCCAAGCTGCAGCGCTACCGGCTGCTCAGCCGCATCGAACCCCAGCAGCCGCTCACGCACGCCATGGATGGCGGCGTCGGCCACCACCATCTCGGTGTAAAGCAGCGCGCGCGCCGTCAACTGGCGATGGAAGAAGCGGCAATGCCTGTCCGTCCAGTCCATCATGGGCGCGGTGGCGATTATATGTCCTTGATATCTTTGCATTTTTTCGTTATGTATCAACGCAGTCGCGTCGCCTTGTTCAACCTTTTTCTACGACATTTTTCGACGCAATTCGCCACGCTTTTACGTCTGAGTGCACACGGAGCGCACACGACTTTGCCCAGTTATACGAAACTTCCATCCGGGTCATGGCGGGTCCAAATCCGCCATAAGGGTCGCTATGTCAACGAGACGTTCCTGCGCCGCGACGACGCCCGACGCTGGGCCACTGATACGGAAGCGAGGATCGATCGAGGCGAAGCTCCCCTGCCCTCTCGTATCGCCCGCCTCGAAACCTTCGGCGACCTCATCGACCTTCATATCGCCGACATGTGCGCCGTCGGCAAGGCGCCGCGCCGTTCCAAAGCTGCGACGCTCAATATGTTGAAGCGCAAACTCGGCAAACTGAAGATGATCGAACTCGACCGGGCGCGTCTTATCAAGTTCGGTCGTGACAGGGGCGCTGAGGGATGCGGGCCGGTAACGTTGGGCATCGATATCGGAACGATCAAGCTCGTTCTGGGACACGCGGCGGCCGTCCACGGTCTGCCAGTCCAGGTGGAACCAGTCGATCTGGCGCGCATCGCGCTAAAGCGATTACATCTGATCGGCAAAGGCCAGGAACGTGACCGTCGACCAACACAGGAAGAGTTGGATCAGCTGATCTGCCTTTTCGACACCAATCCCCACCAGATCACCCCCATCGGTCGCATTATTCGATTTGCCGTTGCGACAGCTATGCGCCAGGAGGAAATTTGTCGCGTGACGTGGCCAGACGTGGACACCCGCACGAGGATGCTAACGATACGCGACCGCAAAGATCCGCGGAAAAAGGATGGCAACCACCAGCGGATTCCATTATTTGCTGCCACCGGGTACGACGCTTGGGCAATCATTGAAGAACAGCGCGCTGTCCGCAGAAACGAAGATCCGCGCATCTTTCCCTACAACGGCAAGTCAATCGGAACCGCGTTCCGGCGTGGGTGCCGCGAACTGAAAATCACAGATCTACTGACGTGCTCCCCGTTTTGTCCGCGCCTATAAGTTAGCCCTGTTCACGTTGTGGTCCGATCTGGACCGGTTTGCAAATTCGTTCGGGGTGAGCCCGTCGAGGCTCGTGTGCGGGCGGTTCACA
>Ga0182738_1000812_pt1 | contig 41768 bp, 33 predicted proteins | sample eDN5th30CBELigMG_FD_128876 | JGI IMG/M metagenome (GOLD analysis project Ga0182738, IMG submission 128876) | Enriched Miracle-Growth compost microbial communities from Emeryville, California, USA - eDNA 5th pass 30_C BE-Lig MG (version 2)... ...
CGGGATCGACGACCACACCGCGCGACGCGAGGCGCACATGCGGCAGGTGCTGCGCGCAACGGTCAAGGCCGGGGCCCGCGCGATCGCCGTGGTGTGCGGGGCGATGCACGCGCCCGCACTGACCGGCCGACTCGGACCGGCCGCCCCCGACGCGCGTCTGCTCAAGGGCATTCCCAAGGTGAAGACCACTCTCACATGGGTGCCGTGGAGCCACTCCCGGTTGTCGCTGTCGTCGGGCTACGGCGCCGGCATCACCTCACCCGGCTGGTACCACCATCTGTTCACACAGCCCGCGGACACGACCGCACGCTGGTTCACCCGCGTGGCCCGTATCCTGCGCGAGGAGGATCTTCCCGTCTCGAGCGCCCACGTCATCGAGGCGACGCGCCTCGCCGACACGCTCGCGGCGCTGCGCGGTCGCGCTGCGGCCGGACTCGACGAGGTCGTCGAGGCGACCCGATCGGTGCTGTGCGACGGCGACGACGTCCTGCTCGACCTCGTCACGCGGCGGCTCGTCGTCGGCGAGGCACTCGGTTCCGTCTCCGAGGACACCCCCACCGTCCCGCTCGACACCGACCTGCAGCGGAATGCGAAGTCGTTGCGCCTCAAGCGGTCCGCCGAAGCGAAGAACCTCGATCTGGACCTGCGCCGCGAGATCGACGTCGCGCGGTCGCGACTGCTGCACCGCCTGGCTCTGCTCGGGATCGACTGGGGCACGCCCACGGAGAGCGAGGTGCGCTCGACCGGTACGTTCCGCGAGACCTGGACGCTGCGGTGGGAACCCGAGTTGTCGGTGGCGATCGTCGAGGCGTCCCGGTGGGGCACGACGGTGGAATCCGCGGCGGCCGCCACGGTGGCCGACCGTGCCGCACGCTCCGGGATCGCGCTCGCCGACCTCACCGAACTCCTCGAACGGGCGTTGCTCGCCGACCTGCGGACCACGATCACGTCGCTGGTGACGGCGATCGACGCGGCGGCCGCACTCGATCACGATGTGCTGCACCTGATGAGCGCACTGCCGACCCTCGTGCGCACCGTCCGTTACGGCGATGTGCGGGGCACCGATCTGTCCTCCCTGGAACACGTCTGCGACGCCCTGCTCGCGCGTGTCTGCGCCGGTCTCCCGGCGGCGGTCACCGGTCTCGACCACGACGCCGCCGATGCGCTGCGCACCGCGATCGACGACGTGCATCTCGCTCTCGCGCTGCGTGAGGACCCGACCGCGACCGGCCGGTGGCTCGACACTCTGACGTCGGTGAGCGAGCGTGACGACGTCGACGGTCTGCTCGTCGGCCGCACCACCCGGATGCTGCGCGACACCGGCCGACTCGGCGAGTACGAGGCGTCCGTGCGGGTCGCGCGAGCGTTGTCGGTGGGGTCATCGGCACCCGTGAAGGCGCGCTGGATCGACGGATTCCTCGGCGGGGGCGGGCTCCTGCTCGTTCACGACAGCGCACTGTTCGACCTCGTCGACGAGTGGATCAGCAACCTCACCGACGACGACTTCGTCGACGTCCTGCCCGTCCTCCGACGCACCTTCGGGTCGTTCGCCTTCGGTGAGCGACGCCTGCTCGGGCAGACCGTGCGCGGCGAACGCACCCGCCGCACGGAGGCACCACCCGCCGTGGATCGCGGCCGGATCGCCCTGACAGCCACCGCGTCGATCCTGGGAGTGTCGGCATGACAACCGAATCCGGAGACACCGAACGCCTGCGCCGCTGGCGGCTCGCACTCGGCGAGGCCGCCGAGGACTCCACGGGCTCCCTGTCCTCGGCCGACGACAACGCCATGGACGCCGCGCTCGCCGCGCTGTACGACACCGCACCCGGCGACGGCACCGCACCGCGCACGGCAGGTCTCGGCGCGTCCGCGCCACGGGTGGCGCGCTGGCTCGGCGACATCCGCACCTACTTCCCGACGTCCGTCGTCCAGGTGATGCAACGCGATGCGGTGGATCGACTCGGACTGACCCGGCTGCTCCTCGAACCCGAGATGCTCGAAGCCGTCGAACCGGACGTACACCTGGTGGGCACGTTGCTGAGCCTGAACCGCGTGATGCCGGAGACCACCAAGGCGACGGCCCGGACGGTCGTCGAGAAGGTCGTGCGCGAGATCGAGGAACGCATCGCCCAGCACACCCGCACCGCCGTCACGGGCGCACTCGACCGGTCGTCGCGGACGTCGAATCCGAAGCTGCGCGACATCGACTGGGATCGCACGATCCGCGCGAACCTCGCCCACTACCTGCCGGAGCATCGCACGGTGGTGCCCGAGAAGCTGGTGGGCTACGGGCGCCGGTCGCAGGCGGTGAAACGCGACGTAGTGCTCGCGGTGGACCAGTCCGGATCGATGGCATCGAGCGTGGTGTACGCGTCGGTGTTCGCGGCGGTCCTGGCGTCGATGCGGGCACTGCGGACCTCGCTGGTCGTCTTCGACACCGCGGTGGTGGACCTGACCGACAAGCTCACCGATCCGGTGGACGTGCTGTTCGGCACCCAGCTCGGCGGCGGCACCGACATCAATCGGGCGATCGCCTACAGCAGGTCGCTGATCACGCGCCCGGCCGATTCGCTGTTCGTGCTCATCTCGGATCTGTACGAGGGCGGTATCCGCGCCGAGATGCTCTCCCGCATCCGGGAGATGCTCGCCGCAGGTGTGCAGGTCGTGGTGCTGCTCGCGCTGTCCGACGACGGGGCGCCGTCCTTCGATCGCGACAACGCGGCGGCGCTCGCCGAACTCGGAGTCCCCGCCTTCGCGTGCACGCCCGACCGGTTCCCGGAACTGCTCGCCGTCGCGCTCGAACGAGGTGACATCGGACGCTGGTCGCAGACCGGATGAGGGACGACCGATCCCGAACGGCGTGAAGATCGGGGTTCAGTGGGCCGGTTCCCCGGGGAAGTCGACCGCCGCGTCACCGTCCTCCTCGGCGTACCGCTCGAGCAGCGCGATCTCGCCCGTGCGTGAGGGGAACGCGAAGGCCACCAACGCCGCTCCGACCAGCACGATCGCGATCGCGGCCGTGTAGGCGCGGGTGTCGCCGTCGAGGAAGGCCGACCGGGCGGCCTCGACGATCTGCGGCGCGTACTGCGGATAGTGTTCGGCGATCCCGACGGCACCCGCGAACGACTTCTCCAATGCGGTCTCGGTCTGCTCGTCGACGGCCGCGGCCTGCGGACTCGCCGCGATCGTCGCGGCGAGGGAGGCCGAGTACCCGGCCGTGAGCAGGGCACCGAGGATCGACTGGACGATCGCGCCGCCGAGATCACGTTGCAGATCGGCCGTGCCGGAGGCCATTCCGGCGCGGGAGACCGGCACCGACCCCGTGAGCGAATGCGAGGCCGGGGTACCGGCGAGACCGACACCGGCTCCCAGGCACATGTATCCGAGGGCGATCACCCAGTAGTGCGCGTCCTCGTCCCACAGCATCAGTGCGACGACGAGTCCGGCCACGATCGCGACGTAACCCGACAGCAGGGTGAAGCGGGAGCCGCGCGACCCGACCAGTTTCGCCGACTGCGGTGCCACCAGCACCATCACGAATGCGGCGGGCAGCGCCGCCGATCCGGCCGCGAGCGTGGAGTATCCGAGCACGTTCTGCAGGTACTGCTGGCTGATGTACATCGTGCCCATGAGGGTGCCGAACACGATGATGCCCGCCACGGCCGCGACCCAGAACACCCGGCGCCGCGCGACGCGCAGGTCGAACAGGGGATTCGCCGCGCGCAGCTGGCGCATCACGAAGAGGATCACCGCGACGAGAGCGATCACGAGGGCGGACACCGCGATGGTCTTCATCCCGTCGACGGGCACGAAGTTGATGCCCAGGACGAGCGAGCCGACGAGCACGACCGAGACGATGCCACCGAGATGATCGACCGGGTCGGTCGACTCGTTGACGTGGCTCGGCACGAACACCCAGGTAAGGGCCAGCGCGATGAGCGCGAGCGGGATGGTCACGAGGAAGACCGATCCCCAGAAGAACTGTTCGAGCAACATGCCGGCGACGAGCGGGCCGAGCGCGGTCAGGCCGCCACCGATCGACGACCACAGCGCGATCGCGCGCGTGCGCGCTGCGCCCGACCACAGTGCGGTGATCAGGGCCAGGGTGGTGGGGAACGCCAGACCGGCGGAGACGCCGCCGAGCACCCGTGCCGCGAACAGCACCTCGGTGCTCGGCGCGAATCCGGCGACCGCGGAGGCGGGAACCGACAAGGCCATGCCGAGCAGCAGCATCGTCTTGCGTCCGTAGCGGTCGCCGACGGCCCCGAGGTAGAGCACCGACGCGGCGAGACCGACGGAATAACCGACCGCGACGAGGTTCAGTTCGGTCTGGCTCGCGTCGAACGCCTTCCCGATGTCGGGCAGTGCCACGTTCGCGACGGCGAGGTTCAGGTTCGCCACGGCGGCGACGAGGATCAGCGAGGCCAGCACCAGCTTCGCGCGTGCCGGCCGACCGTCGTCAGGTGGGGTCACGGACACATAGTGCGCGCCAGAGCCGCTGTTCTGCGTGGTTTCCGGCCGGTTTTCACCTCCGGTCACCCCGCCGGGTTAGGATCACCTCACTTGTTGATCGACAGACTCGAGGCCAGTCATGACACGCCGTTCCGCCGCGCTGCTCCGTTCCGCCGCTCTGTTCACGGCCACCGCGATCGCGCTGACCGCGTGCGGATCGGCCGACACGGAATCCGACTCCGGTCCGGCACCGGCCGACGGTGCCTTCCCCGTCACCGTCGACACGAAGTTCGGGGAGGTCACCATCGAATCCGCCCCGGAACGCGTCGCGGCACTGGGCTGGGGCGACGCCGAAACCGCACTGGCGCTCGGGGTTCAGCCGGTGGCCGCGAGCGACTGGCTCGCCTTCGGTGGCGACGGTGTGGGCCCGTGGGCGCAGGGGCTGTACGACTCGCCGCCGGAGCTCATCGGCACGATCGAGCCGTCCTTCGAGCTGCTCGCGGCGCAGACGCCCGATCTGATCCTCGACACCAAGAGCTCCGGTGAGCAGGCCCGCTACGAGACGCTGTCGGGGATCGCTCCGACGGTCGCTGGTCCGGAGGGCAGCGACGCCTATCTCACGTCGCTCGACGACCAGGTGACCTCCGTGGCAGCGGCTCTCGGTGTCCCGGACAAGGGTGCCGAATTGTTGTCGCAGATCGATGCGGACTTCGAGCAGGCCGCTGCCGACAATCCCGGGTTCGCGGGCAAGACCGTCACCGTCGCCTCCTACACGTCGGAGGGGTGGGGTGCCTACGTGGTCGGTGACTCGCGCGTCGACTTCATGACCGAGCTCGGTTTCGTGAACAATCCGCAGGTGCAGGCCGCGGCGACGGACGACTTCTTCATCACCGTCTCCGACGAGAACCTGGACATGCTCGACGCCGACCTGCTGATCGTGCTGCCGATCTACGTGCCGGCCGCGGAGGTGACCGACAATCCGGTCTTCCAGCAGCTCCCGGCGGTGCGCGACGGCCGGTTCCTCGTGCTCGACAGCGATTCCGACATCTCCGCGGCGTTCTCGACGAATTCGGTGCTGTCGGTGCCGTTCGCACTCGACGAGTTGGTTCCGCTGGTCGCCGAACGCGTGAACTGAGCCCGCCCCGCGGCGTATCTCGACTTCCGCTATGCGTATGTGGCGGCGGGGGCGGGCGGAGGCAGATCCGACCATCGGGAGGCACGGGCAGCAAAGCTGTGGGCGTCGAGTGCGCCGCTGCCGGCCGGGATCCGGCCGACGACCGGGACGCCGGTGACGTCGGGAAGGTCGTCCAGATTGCATTGCTCCGCCAGATCCGGTGCAGCAGGCCAGGACCCGATGATCACCCCCGGGCATTCGACCCCCGCCGCGCGGAGCGCCGCCACGGTGAGCGCGGTGTGGTTGAGCGTGCCCAGTCCCGCGGCGGCGACGATCACCGCCGGTGCTCCGAGCGCGGCTGCGACGTCGGCGAGGGTGAAGCCGCCCGCACCGAGCCGGACGAGCAGACCTCCCGCCCCTTCGACCAGGGTGAGGTCGTGCTCGGCGTCGAGTCTCCGGACGGTGTCGATGATCTCGTCGAGAGTGAGCGGCGGACGTCCACTGCGCCGCGCGGCGGTGTCGGGCGCGAGCGGATCGGGATACCGCGCGAGTTCGACGACCCGGACGGAGTCTCCGGTCAGTCGCAGGATCTCGTGCAGGTCGCCCGGTCCGTCGTCGGTCACGCCCGTCTGGGCGGGTTTGCACACCGCGACCCGTAGCCCCGCGGTCACGGCGTTCACGGCGAGCGCCGCGGTCGCGACGGTCTTGCCCACATCGGTCGATGTACCGGTGACGACGAGAACGCTCATGCCCGGGCTCCCGCGAGGATGTCGGTGAGCACCTCGTCGACGAGGGTGCGTTCGTCGTCGGTGAGGTTCGCGCGGGCCGTCAGGCGCAGCCGCGAGGTGCCCGCCGGCACCGAGGGCGGCCGGAAGCAGCCGACGTGCACACCGCGCTCGCGACACCGCGCCGCGGCGTCGGCCGCGACGTGCGGGTCACCGAGGATCACCGACACCACGGCGGACGGCGGCGCCTCGACACCCGTGACCCGGGCGAGGTGCGCGGCCTGATCGAGCACGGCCGCCGCGCGGGCGGGTTCGGCGCGCAGCACCTTCAACGCGCCCCGGGCGGCACCGACGGCGGCCGGGGCGAGCCCGGTGTCGAAGATGAAGGTGCGGGCGGTATCCACGAGGTGTTCCCGCACGCGCCCGTCGGCGAGGACGACTCCGCCCTGGGAGGCAAGGGATTTCGACAGCGTCGCCGTGACGACCACATCGGGCTCGCCGGCGAGACCCATTTCGTGGACGAGTCCGCGGCCCCCCGCGCCGCGGACCCCCACTCCGTGGGCCTCGTCGACGAGCAGCAACGCGCCGTGCGCTCGGCAGACGCGATGCAGTTCCCGCAGCGGCGCGAGGTCGCCGTCGGTACTGAACACCGAGTCGGTCAGGACGAGCGCGCGGGCCTCGGTGCGCGTCGCGAGGGCGTGCGCGACCGCGTCGACGTCGTTGTGCGGGGTGACGACGATCCTCGAGCGGGACAACCGGCACGCGTCGACGAGCGAGGCGTGGCTGCCGGCGTCCGACACGATCAGTGCGTCCCTGCCACCGAGGGCGGCGACGGCACCGAGGTTGGCGGCGTATCCGCTCGAGAACACCAGGCCGCTGTCGGCCCCGACGAAGTCGGCGAGTTCGCGTTCGAGGAGCTCGTGTTCGGCGGTGGTGCCGGTGACCAGGCGCGATCCGGTGGAACCGGCTCCCCATCGCCGCAGGGCGGCGGTGGCCCCCGCGAGGACCTCGGGATGGCGGGTCAGGCCGAGATAGTCGTTGGAGGCGAGGTCGACGACGGTCGAGCCGGGGGTCCGGACGACGGGGTCGCGGTGCAGGCCCGCTGCGCGTCGCGCCGCCGCGGTGCCGTCGAGCCACGCCAGGGCGGGATGTGCGGTCATGAGCGGTGACCTTACTTGAACACCGTTCAAGTCGCTACGTCGGTGGCCTCGGGTCGCAGGCCGGATGCCTGGATCGCCGGACGTTCCTACGGCGCACCGCGCGCCCTGAGGGCCGTCGGCGCGAATGTCGGCCGACTCCTTCGATCAGCGGATGTTCGCGCCGACGGCGGCGATCATCCCCGAGGTGATCGCCGCGAGATCGTCGGCCGAGCAGATGTAGGGCGGCATCGCGTAGACGAGATTGCGGAACGGCCGCAGCCACACGCCGGCCGCCACGGCGGCATCGGTCGTCGCGCGCATGTCCACCGGTTCGGTGAGTTCGATCACGCCGATGCCTCCGAGGACGCGGACGTCCACAACCCCCGGCACCTCGCGTGCGGGGGCGAGTCCTTCGGTCAGACCGGTGTTCACCGCCGCCACCTCGGCACGCCAGTCGCGGGAGAGCAGCAGTTCGACCGCCGCGACGGCGACGGCGCACGCGAGCGGGTTGCCCATGAAGGTCGGGCCGTGCATCACACCGCCGCCCTCCCCCGCGCTGATCGCCTCGGCGACGGCCCGCGTACACAGCGTCGCGGCGAGGGTCATGTATCCGCCGGTGAGTGCCTTGCCCACGCACATCACGTCCGGGCTCACCTGCGCGTGATCGGCGGCGAAGAGTTCGCCGGTGCGCCCGAACCCGGTCGCGATCTCGTCGAAGATCAGCACCAGTCCGTGCTCGTCGCACATCCTGCGCAGCTCGCGCAGATACCGCGGGTCGTGGAAACGCATGCCGCCGGCGCCCTGGACGACCGGCTCGACGACGATCGCGGCGAGCTCGTCGACGTGCTCGAGCAGGACCGCCTCGAACTGCGCGACGTAGTCGGAATCGAACCGGTCCGGTGGGGCGGGGGCGAAGACCTGTCGCGCGAGCATGTCGGTCCACAGCGCGTGCATGCCGCCGTCCGGGTCGCACACGCTCATCGGGGCGAAGGTGTCGCCGTGGTAGCCGCCGCGCCAGGTGAGCAGACGACGCCGTCCCGGTCGGCCGACGGCACGCTGGTACTGCACCGCCATCTTCACGGCCACTTCCACCGACACCGAACCCGAGTCGGCGAGGAAGACCGTGTCGAGACCGTCGGGCGTGATGTCGACGAGCAGTTCCGCGAGCCGCGCGGCGGGCTCGTGGGTGAGGCCGCCGAACATCACGTGGCTCATCCGGCCGAGCTGGTCGCGGACGGCGGCGTCGAGGACCGGATGCCCGTATCCGTGCACCGCGGCCCACCACGAACTCATGCCGTCGACCAGCTCACGACCGTCGGCGAGGACGATCCGGGTACCGTGGGCACGGTCGACCACCAACGATTCGGTGGTCGCCGGGAACGCGCCGTAGGGGTGCCAGAGGTGCCGAGCGTCGAGGGTGCGGATCCGCTCGACCGGGAGAGGAGAGTTGTCCACGCCCAGACTGTAGGCGGTTGGAAGTTGCCGCCCGCAGCCGCGTAGTCTGCCCCAGTTGCCGTGAACAGACGCTCACGGCAACCGACCGGCGCGCTCGTCGCCCGGTCGGCAGCACAGCCGAACACGTAAGACACCGGGGGTATCCGTCACATGTCCGTCCACACCTCGGGACCGGAACTCGAGAGTGGCGCGCGGACAGCAGGCACCCGCCCCGCGCGCCGTGCCGACATCGACGGACTGCGCGGTCTCGCGATCGCGCTCGTGGTGATCTTCCACGTCTGGTTCGGTCGCGTCTCCGGTGGTGTCGACGTCTTCCTGGCGCTCTCCGGATTCTTCTTCGTGGGCACGCTCCTGCGGACGGCCGACTCCTCGGCCCCGCTCGATCCGCGTCCCGTCCTGCGGCGGATCGGCCGGCGTCTGCTGCCACCGCTCGTCGTCGTACTCACCGCCGTCGCGGCCGCCACGGTCGTGCTGCGGCCGTTCACACAGTGGCTCGATGTGGCCGACCAGACCGGGGCGTCGCTGCTGTTCTTCCAGAACTGGCACCTCGCCCGCACAGCGAGCGACTATCTGGCCGCGGACCCGATGGTCAGCCCGCTCCAGCACCTGTGGTCGATCGCCGTACAGGGCCAGTTCTACATCGCGGCCCTCGTGGTGGTGTTCGGCCTCGCGTGGCTGTTGCGGCGGATGTCGGTGCCTGTCCGTCTGCCCCTGACGGTGCTGCTGGCCGTGCTCACCGCGGCGTCGCTCGCGTATGCGGTGCTCGCCGACCGTCCGCAGTCGTGGCTCTACTACGACAGCGCCGCCCGTGCGTGGGAGTTGACCCTCGGTGGTCTGCTGATGTGCCTGTCGCCGTGGCTGCGGGTTCCGCGCGCCCTGCGGATCGTACTCGGCGCCCTCGGACTCGCGGTGCTCCTCGCGTGCGGCTTCGTCCTCGACGGCAACTCCCTCTTCCCCGGCCCGTGGGCCCTCGTCCCCGTCGGTGCGGCGATGGCACTCGTCGTCGCGGGCATCCGCTCCGGCTCCGGTCCTGACTCCGACTCCGGCGCCGAGCACGACACGCCGTCGGCGCGACTGCTGGCGTCCGCGCCCATGGTGCGCCTCGGGGCGATCGCCTACGCGCTGTACCTGTGGCACTGGCCGGTCCTCATCGGCTACCTGATCGTGCGCGGACACCCATCGGTCGGCCTGGTGGGCGGGCTCGTCGTGATCGCCCTGTCGCTGCTGCTCGCCGAAGCGTCGACCCGGTGGTTCGAGGACCCCATCCGTCGCGTCGACCCCCCTCGGCCGTCCCGCACCGCGCTCGTGGGTCTCGTCACGGTCCTGGCCGTCGCCCTCGTCGGGGCCGCGAACCTCTGGCACACCCACGTCGACCGCTCGACGGAGGCCCTCGACGGCATCGCCGCCCTGCCGACGGAGCTGTATCCCGGCGCCGCGGTGTTCGATCCCGCCGTCTCCACCGAGGCGCAACCGGTGCAACCGCCGCTGCTCGTCGCCCATCGCGACCTGCCGCCCGCGACGCTCGACAACTGCATCGCCCAGCACACCAACCGCACACCGTTGACCTGCACCTACGGCGATCCCCTCGCAACGCGCCGCATGGTGGTCGTCGGGGGGTCGCACTCGGAGCACTGGCTCGCCGCGCTCGACGCGCTCGGCATCGAACACGGCTTCCGCCTCGACACCTATCTCAAGGTCGGGTGCCCGCTCTCCGATCCCCTCGCCCCGCTCGTCGAGGAGTCCCCGACGGTCGAGTGCGACACGTGGTCGACCGCCGTCCTCGCGGAACTGCGCGCCGATCCGCCCGACTACGTGTTCACGACGTCGACGCGCACCAAGGACCAGGGCGAGGGACCGGGCGACTTCGTCCCGTTCTGGTACGTCGACCTGTGGGAGACGCTCGCCGATTACGGCATCCCGGTGGTGGCGATCCGCGACAACCCGTGGCTGTTCCGCGGCGACGTCGCCTATCGGGCCGCCGACTGCCTCGCCGGGGGCGGCACCGCGGAGACGTGTGGGGTGCCCCGTGAGGAGGCGCTGGACCCGATCGACCCGGCCGTCGCCGCGTCCGCGCACCTGCCCACCGTGTCGCTGCTCGACCTGTCCGACAAGTTCTGCCGGCAGGATCTGTGCCGGGCGGTGGAAGGCAACATCCTCATCTACCGCGACGAGAACCACCTCACCACGACCTACGTCCGGACGCTGACGCCCGAGCTCGGCCGACAACTCGGCCCCGCCACCGGTTGGTGGTGACGCGCTCACCCGGTGCCCGGACCGCCGGAAGGCTACTGTTGGCGGACATGGAGCCCACCGAAGCGAGCGCTAACGACGAGATGCCCGAGCCCCTGGAAGTGTGGCCGGGATCCCCGTACCCCCTCGGCGCGACCTACGACGGGGCGGGCACGAACTTCGCACTGTTCTCCGAGATCGCCGAGAAGGTCGAATTGTGCCTCATCTCCCGCGACGGGAGCGAGACCCGCGTTCCCCTCGAGGAGGTGGACGGTTACGTCTGGCACGCCTATCTTCCGACGGTCTCCCCCGGTCAGCGTTACGGCTACCGCGTACACGGGCCGTTCGATCCGGAGAACGGTCACCGGTGCGATCCGAGCAAGCTGCTCCTCGACCCGTACGGGAAGGCGTTCGACGGTTCGTTCGACGGCGACCCGTCACTGTTCTCCTACCCGCTGCCCGGTGCCGAGCCCGAGGCCGAGGCCGACAGCGCCGCCGACGAGAACACGGACGTCGCCGACACCGAGGACACCGGCGAGCCCGCGCCTGCCGACGACGCCGAGCCCGAGGCGATCGCGACGGGACAGACCTCCGACGCCGCCGCGGAGTTGCCCGGCCTCGATTCGCTGGGGCACACCATGACGACCGTGGTAATCAACCCGTTCTTCGACTGGGCGATGGATCGCCAGCCCCGGCGCCCCTACAACGAGACGGTCATCTACGAGGCCCATGTCAAGGGCATGACGGCCACGCATCCGGACGTCCCCGAACACATGCGGGGCACCTACGCCGGTCTCGCGCACCCGGCGATCATCGACCATCTTCTCGGGCTCGGCGTCACCGCCATCGAGCTGATGCCCGTGCACCAGTTCATGCACGACCAGGTGCTGATCGACCAGGGACTGCGGAACTACTGGGGTTACAACACCTTCGGGTTCTTCGCGCCACACGCCGAGTACTCGTCGTCGACCAAACCCAGTGCCGTGGTCGCCGAGTTCAAGGCGATGGTGCGGGCCTTCCACGAGGCCGGCATCGAAGTGATCCTCGACGTGGTCTACAACCACACCGCCGAGGGGAACCATCTCGGTCCCACCATCTGCTTCCGCGGCATCGACAACGCCGCCTACTACCGCCTCGTCGACGACGACAAGGCCTACTACATGGACTACACGGGAACGGGCAACAGCCTCAACGCCCGTCACCCCCACACCCTGCAGCTGATCATGGACTCGCTGCGCTACTGGGTGACCGAGATGCACGTCGACGGCTTCCGGTTCGATCTCGCATCGACCCTGGCGCGCGAACTGCACGACGTCGACCGCCTGTCGGCCTTCTTCGATCTCGTCCAGCAGGACCCGGTCGTCTCGCAGGTCAAGCTCATCGCCGAACCGTGGGACATCGGTGAGGGCGGCTACCAGGTGGGCAACTTCCCCGGCCAGTGGACGGAATGGAACGGCAAGTTCCGCGACACGGTCCGCGACTACTGGCGCGGCGAACCGGCCACTCTCGGCGAGTTCGCGTCGCGCCTGACCGGCTCGTCGGACCTGTACGAGGACACCGGGCGTCGCCCCGGCGCGTCGGTCAACTTCGTCACCGCCCACGACGGGTTCACCCTCGCGGATCTGGTGTCGTACAACGAGAAGCACAACGACGCAAACGGCGAGGACAATCGCGACGGCGAATCGCACAACCGGTCGTGGAACTGCGGGGTCGAAGGCCCCACGGACGATCCCGAGGTTCTTGCACTGCGCGGGCGCCAGCAGCGCAACATGCTCGCGACGCTGATCCTGTCGCAGGGCACGCCGATGCTCGCCCACGGCGACGAGTTCGGTCGCACCCAGCAGGGCAACAACAACGTGTACTGCCAGGACAACGAGCTGTCGTGGGTGGACTGGTCGCTCGCCGAGTCCAACGCCGACCTGGTCGCGTTCACCCGCAACGTGATCGCATTGCGCACCGAGCATCCGGTCTTCCGGCGTCGCAGGTTCTTCGAGGGCCGGCCGATCCGCAGCGGCGATCAGTCCCGCGACATCGCGTGGCGCACACCGGCCGGCGACGAGATGATGCCCGAGGACTGGGACAGCGGTTTCGGCAAGTCGCTCGCGGTCTTCCTCAACGGCGAGGGCATCCCCGAACCCGATCAGCGGGGGCAGCGCGTCGTCGACGACTCGTTCCTGATGTGCTTCAACGCCCATCACGAGCCGATCGAGTTCGTCACCCCCGACGGCCCGCACGCCGAGGAGTGGACGGTCGCGCTCGACACCGACGTTCCGGACGGTCTGCGCGAGGAGGTCGTCGTCGCCGGTAAGCCGGTCCGGGTGCAGGCACGCTCGGTGCTGGTGCTCCGGAAGACCCGGTGACGACCGGCGGTACGGAGTCGGCAGGTGTGAGCGACGCCGGCGCGGGGAATACTGCGCCGGTGTTGTCCACCTACCGCCTCCAGATGCGCGGCGACGAATGCACCTTCGCCGACGCCGTCGCCCTGCTCGACTATCTCGACGCCCTGGGTGTCTCGCACGTCTACCTCTCCCCCGTCCTCAGCGCGACGACCGGGTCCACCCACGGATACGACGTGGTCGATCCCGGCACGGTCTCCGAATCGCTCGGGGGACGCGAGGGCCTGGAACGGTTGTCGCGGGAGGCACGCGCACGGGGCATGGGGCTGGTCGTCGACATCGTCCCCAACCACGTCGGGGTGGCCGACCCACGCCAGAACGCGTGGTGGTGGGATGTCCTGAAGCACGGCTCCGGGTCCCGCTACGCGTCGTTCTTCGATCTCGACCTCGCCGACGACAACGGTGCGGACGGGCGGATCGCTCTGCCGGTGCTCGGATCGGACGACGCCGTGCGGGAGCTGACCGTCGACCGCTCGGGCGACGAACCGATGCTCGCCTATTACGACAAGCGATTCCCGATCGCTCCCGGAACCGACGAGGGCACCGGCGAGGAGGTCCACGCGCGGCAGGCCTACCGGCTCGTGGCGTGGAACTCGGGATTGATCGGATACCGCCGCTTCTTCACCGTCGACGATCTCGCCGCGGTGCGGGTGGAGGATCCCGCGGTGTTCGACGCGACGCACGAGCAGGTCGCGTCGTGGATCGCCGACGACCTGGCCGACGGGATCCGTGTCGACCATCCGGACGGTCTCGCCGATCCGGCCGGATATCTCGCGCGCCTGCGCGAGGTGATCGGACCCGATCGCTGGCTCGTGATCGAGAAGATCCTCGGCGACGCCGAGCCGCTGGATGCGACGCTGCCGGTGGACGGCACCACCGGCTACGACGCACTCGGCGAACTGTCGTCGGTGTTCGTCGACCCGTCCGGCGAGACGGAGCTGAATGCCCTGTCGCGCAGGTTCACGGGCGCCGAAGGCAACGTGCCGTGGCTGCACGCCCGCGAACACGACCTCAAACGATCGGTGCTCGGCAGTGGGCTCGCGCCGGAGGTGCGCCGCCTCGTTCGGGCGATCCGACGCGAGACCGGCGACACCGGGTGCGACGACGCGGCGCTGCGCGAGGCCGTGATCGCCGTCGCCGCACAGCTTCCCGTCTACCGCGCCGACTACGCGCCGCTCGCGACCCTGGTGCCGCGCATCGTCGGCGACCTCGCGCGGACGCAACCCGCACTCGATCCCGCCCTCGCAGTGTTCGCCCGGGCGATGGCCCTCGGCGGTGAGGCAGCGGCCCGCTTCGGCCAGGTCTGCGGCGCGGCGACCGCCAAGGCGGTCGAGGACTGCCTGTTCTATCGGGCGGCGCGGCTGATCTCGCTGCAGGAGGTGGGCGGGCAACCCGGCCGTTTCTCGGCCACCCCGGCCGAGTTCCACCTCGCGTGGACCCAGCGGGCACGGCACTGGCCGCGGGCGATGACCACCCTGTCGACCCACGACACCAAACGCAGCGAGGACGTCCGGGCTCGGATCGGCGTGCTCTCGCAGGTCGCCGACGAGTGGTCCCGCCGGCTCGGGTCGTGGAACGAATCGGCACCCGCACCGGATCCGGCGATCGGACTGTTCCTGTGGCAGACCCTCTTCGGAGTCTGGCCGCTCGACGGAGCAGTGACCGACGAACTGCGCGAACGGGTACATGCCTACGCGCAGAAGGCGCTGCGCGAGAACGGGACCCGCACCACGTGGACCGAGGTCGACGAGGAGTTCGAGACCGCGGTCGACAACTGGCTGGACGCGGTGATCGACGGACCGGTCGCGGATGAGCTCACCGCCTTCGTCACCGAGGTCGAACCGCACGTCGCGGCCGTCTCGTGCGGCCAGAAACTGCTGCAACTGCTGGGCCCCGGCATTCCCGACGTCTATCAGGGCACCGAACTGTGGGACGACTCCCTCGTCGATCCGGACAACCGGCGGCCGGTGGATTTCGACGCCCGACGGCGGCTGCTCGACGCCCCCGATTCGGCGCCGGCGAAGTTCACGATCGTGCGCACCGCGCTCCGGCTGCGCCGCGAACGTCCGGCGAGCTTCGTCGGGGGCGCGTACGTTCCGGTCCTCGCCACCGGTCCGGCTGCCGAGCACCTGCTCGCGTTCGGCCGCGGGCCGGCGACGGACGACCTCGACGTTCTCGCGGTGGCGTCCCGTCGCACCGTGGCGCTGTCGCGCTCGGGCTGGAAGGACACGGCCGTCGACCTGCCCGACGGCAACTGGTCGGACGTGCTGACCGGACGCTCCTTCACCGGTCGGATGCGGGTCGCCGATCTGCTCGACTCCCTGCCGGTCGCGGCACTCGTCCGCGCGCGTTAGTCCTCGAGCGCGTCGAGCGCTTCCTCCGCGTCGAGCCGGCGCTGGGTACGGCGCCGGCTCCACGTGAGGACCAGTCCCGCGAGGACGATCACGGTGGCCGCACCGACGATGCGTCCGGCCCAGGTCGCGGCATCGTTTTCGAACGGCTGACCCTCGTAGCGCAGGCGGAGGAAGATGCCGGCGACGCCGACGAGATAGAGCGCGGCGGCGGCGGCACTGCGGGGTCGCCACAGTTTCGCGGTGGCGTACAGGTCGACGTCGCGTTGCCGCGCGTACAACTGGGTCACGATCGACACGACGAACCAGGCCACGAGGATACCCAGCGCGGTCCACGCCCCGGGTCGGCCGACGAGCCACGGGAGCAACGCCGCCGCGACCAGCGCGATCCACTGGGACAACTGGAATCCCACCGCCGAGGCTTCGTTCCAGACGTCGCGCTGGCGCTCGTCGCGGTAGAAGTCGTCGTCGAGATCGCCGATGAAACGCGCGGTTTTCAGGAAGACGGTCATGAGGACTCCTTGGTGGTGAGCGGGAACAGTTCCTCGACCGTGGTGTCGAGTCTGAGGGCGAGACGAAGGGCGAGGTAGACGCTGGGCGCGTAGTCGCCCTTCTCGGTCGAGACGATGCTCTGCCTGCTGACGCCGACCGCGTCGCCGAGCGCGGCCTGGGTGAGTCCCGCTTGCTTGCGGAATTCGCGGACCCTGTTGCTCCTCGGTGTGTCGGTCACGGCCAGAAGTAAACCCTGCTTGTCATTTTGTGTCAAGCATTCTTGTCATTTTCGATCATCGAACCACCACGGCACACCTGTCGAGCCGGACATCCGACCACCCCTCGACACAGTCGATCACGGAATCGAGAATTACATTCTCGCGATCGAAGGTTCCGACAACACTCCGGTCTTCGACGAATCGTGCGACAATGCGCCGATTTCCGAGTAGATCCCCATCTCGGCGAGGCATGGATTCGACACCTCCACCCACGAAATCCACCCGATACGCAACACTCCTTGATTTATGTTCTCGAATACGGAAATCTAGTTCTCATCGCGAGCGCCGACGCCGGCAGGACTTTTGCGCAGCCCAGGGAGAGGATTCGATGAAGACCGAAGACATGGTGATGATCAGCATCGACGACCACGTCGTCGAACCCGCGGACATCTTCGAGAAGCACTTCCCCAAGAGCCTGATGGACCAGGCTCCCAAACTCACCGCCCATCCCCGCAACCCCAATGTGCAGGCCTGGCAGTTCCAGGGCACCGTCGTCGGCAGCTCCGGCCTCAACGCCGTCGTCTCCTGGCCCAAGCACGAATGGGGCATGGACCCCACCGGCTACGCCGAGATGCGACCGGGTGTCTACGACATGGACCTGCGCGTGCGCGACATGGACGCCAACGGAACCCTCGCCGCGACCCTGTTCGCCACCTTCCCCGGCTTCGCCGGCACCCACCTGGCGAGCCTGCCCGACAAGAAGCTCTCCCTCGCCGCACTGAAAGCGTTCAACGACTGGGTCGTCGGCGAGGTCCCGGACGCCCACCCGGGCCGGTTCATTCCCATCGGCATCATCCCGTTCTACGATGCCGAAGAATCGGTGAAGGAAATCGAGCGCATCGCCGCCATGGGATGCCGGTCGATCAGCATCCCGGAGACGCCCTACGGCGTCGGCGAGGGTTATCCCGACTTCAAGTCCGGGCACTGGGATCCGATCTTCGAGGCATGCGTCGAGCACAACATCGTGTTGTCCCTGCACATCGGCGGCGGTATCAACCTCGTCAAGCGCCCGGCCGGTTTCAACATCGACGACATGATGATCCTCACGCCGCTCATCTCGACCATCGCGGCCACCGACATCATGCTCAGTGGCGCCTTCCAGAAGTTCCCCGATCTGAAGGTCGCGATGAGCGAGGGCGGTGTCGGCTGGGTCGCGCCGTGGCTCGACCGCCTCGACCGGCACATCGTCAACCAGTCGTGGACCGGCACCAGCTTCCTGCCGGCCGGGATGAGCCCGACGGACGTGTGGCGCAAGAACTTCCTCGCCTGCTACATCACCGAGCCGAGCGGACTGAACAACCGTCACCGGCTCGGCGTCGACACCATTGCGTGGGAATGCGACTACCCCCACTCCGACTCGACGTGGCCGAACTCCCCCGAGATGCTCAAGGAGGAACTCGACGCGTGCGAGTGCACGGACGAGGAGATCGACAAGATCACCTTCGCCAACGCCGCGAAGTTCTTCGACTGGGATCCTTTCGAGCACATCCCGCGTGAGGAGGCCACCGTCGGCGCCCTGCGCGCCCGCGCCGGCGACGTCGACATCAGCGAGACGTCCAAAGAGGAGTACCGCCGCCGCTACGAGCTCGCCAACTCCGGCTCGTAGAGCCTGCTCCACAGGAGCCCACAGCAGACGATGCCCGCCGATCCGGATCGGCGGGCATCGTCAGTCTAAGTCGGCTCACACCGGGTCCTTGCGCCACAACAGCGCGTGCAAGCACTCGACGGCCTCGGCGGGCGATTCGACGTCGAGCACTCCCGCTGCGGGCATCCGCCAGCCCCCGATCGAGATGACCGGGACACCGATGCGGACCGCGAGCGCGATCTCGCTCATCGTGCCCCAGCTTCCACCCACCGCGATCAGCGCGTCACTGCTGCGCACGAGCAGCGCGTTGCGCATCTCTCCGAGCCCGGTGGGAACGGCCACCGTCAGATAGGGATTGCCCTCGGCACGGTCGTCTCCGGGCAGCAGGCCGAGGGTCGTCCCACCGGCTTCCACAGCGCCGCGGCAGGCTGCCGCCATCACCCCACCCAGACCGCCGGTGACCACGACGGCCCGGCGGCCGGCGAGGAGCCCACCGACCTGGCGGGCGAGGCGTCGCTGTTCGGGCGTGGCTTCACCCGGCCCCACGACCCCGACATAGCGCTGCGCATTCATGTTCGGCATTCTGCATCATGCAGCGCTCCGAAGCGCGCGGTCCGAGAACATCATTCCCGCCGGGCGATCATCCGCTCCCGCAGGCACCGCCCCGAGGTCGGCCGATCGAGCCCCTCGGGGGAGACTGTGGCCATGAGCAGAGCCGACCGCAGCGCCGACACCCGCCCGGACTCCCCGTGCCCGTGCGGTCGCGGCGTTCCCCTGTCCGAATGCTGCGGGCCGCTGCTGGCCGGCGCGAGCGCGCCCACCGCCGAACGGCTGATGCGTTCGCGGTACACGGCCTTCGCGACGCGCGACGCGGCGCACCTGCTGCGCACCTGGCACCCGTCCACGCGTCCGCGCTCGATCGAGTTCGATCCCGGTCAACGCTGGACCGGACTCGAGGTCCTGCACACCACCGGAGGCGGATTCCTGCACACCACCGGCACGGTGGACTTCCGCGCGCACTGGAGGGCGGGCGGGGTGCCCGACTCGATGCGCGAGCACAGCCGGTTCGTGCGGGAGGACGGCGAGTGGCTCTACCTCGACGACCGGGGCGACGACTGAGTCGAATCCGTCACGGTGCAGGTGGCCGCAACAGCGTCGCGCGCAGCGTCCCCGAGAGCCACTGACGGTACTGGTCGACGTCCCATCCGCGATCCCGCCTCAGCAGCGCGTGCACCTGTGGGGAACTCAGGGTGAACAGGACATCTGCCGCGTGTTCGACGGTGACGTCCTCACGCAGCCAACCGGCGTGTTCGAGTCCTTCCGCGAGAGTGCGGGCGTTCTCGGCCGTCGCCTTCGCGTCGTCCGCGGCGAAACGACGCATATCGGGATCCGCCCCCGATGATTCCACGGAGGTCATGAGCAGCCCGCCCGCGCGTTCGAGCATCGCGGTGCCGTAGCGGACCACCTGCTCGACCACCAGATCGACGTGCGAGACCGCGCCGCCGGCGTGGGACGGTTCCGGTTCCGCCGCCGCGGTCGCGCGCGGATCGCCGTCACCGGCCACCGCGTGATCGAGCGCCTCGCGGAAGATCTCCGCCTTGCCGCCGGGGAATGCGGTGAACACCGTCCGCACCGCCACACCCGCTTCGTCCGCGATGTTCTTGACGGTTGTGCTGACGTAGCCGTCGCGAACGAACAACCGTGCCGCGGCGTCGCGGATCGTCTCGCGGGTCCGGCGGGCCGCTTCCTCGCGCAACGGTGAGGTGTACCGTCGGCGGGCTCGCTCGGGATTCGGGTTCACTCCCCCAGTATCGAGTGCATTGCAGCTGCAACAAAATTGACGCGCGGCAGGTGGGTCGTCCGTCGGCGCCATCCCCTGCACCGGCGCCGCCGACACGGCATGCTGGTCGAGTGCACACCTTCGAGGTCTGGGCTCCGATCCCGTCGTCCGTCCGACTGTTCGCCGACGGACGGCTCCACGACATGCAACGCGACGACGACGGCTGGTGGCGTACCACCGTCGATGTCGCTCCCGACACCCGATACGGTTTCGTGCTCGACGACGACACCGGGACGGTCCTTCCCGACCCGCGCTCTCCACGTCAGCCGGAGGGTGTGCACGAGCCGTCGCAATTGCACGTGCTCGACGAGTCGAAGTGGACCGACCGCAGCTGGACCGGCCGGCAACTGACGGGAAGCATCGTCTACGAGATGCACGTCGGGACCTTCACCCCCGAGGGCACTCTCGACTCGGCGATCGACCGTCTCGACGAACTCGTGGACCTCGGCGTCGAGTTCGTCGAACCCATGCCGCTCAACGCGTTCAACGGCACCCACGGGTGGGGCTACGACGGCGTGCTCTGGTACGCGGTGCACGAACCCTACGGCGGCCCCGATGCCCTGCAGCGTTTCGTCGACGCCGCTCACGCGCGCGGTCTGGCCGTGGTGCTCGACGTCGTCTACAACCATCTCGGTCCGTCGGGGAACTATCTGGGTCGCTTCGGCCCCTATCTCTCCGCCGCCCCGGGAATCTGGGGCGACAACATCAACCTCGACGGTCCCGGATCCGGGGAAGTGCGGCGGTACATCCTCGACAACGCGCTGCGTTGGTTCCGCGAGTTCCACATCGACGCCCTCCGGCTCGACGCCGTGCACGCGCTGATCGACCACACGGCCACCCACCTCCTCGAGGAACTGTCGGTCGAGACGTTCCGCCTGTCCGCTCATCTCGGCCGTCCCCTGTCGTTGATCGCCGAATCGGACCTCAACGATCCGAAACTGATCACTCCCCGGCCCGGCGGTGGATACGGACTGCACGCGCAGTGGGCCGACGACGTCCACCACGCGATCCACGCAGCGGTGTCCGGTGAACGACAGGGCTACTACGGCGACTTCGGTTCCCTGGACTGCCTCGCGTACACGCTCGGGCACGGCTTCTTCCACGCCGGGACGTACTCGAGTTTCCGCGGCCGGGTCCACGGGCGCCCGCTCGACACCCGGCGCACACCGGCGAGCGGTCTGGTCGCCTACACCTGCACGCACGATCAGGTCGGCAACCGGGCGCTCGGCGACCGGCCCGGGGCCTATCTCGAACCCGGTCAGCTGGCCGTCAAGGCAGCGCTCGTACTCGCTTCCCCGTACACCCCGATGCTGTTCATGGGCGAGGAGTGGGGTGCGAGCACACCCTTCCGCTACTTCACGTCGCATCCCGAACCGGAACTCGCCGCGGCGGTCGTCGAGGGTCGCCGGCGCGAGTTCGCCGAACACGGCTGGGACGCCGACGACGTACCCGACCCGCAGGCTTCGGAGACCTTCACCGGCTCGAAGCTGCGCTGGGACGAACGCGACGAGGACGGGCACGCCCGGCTGCTGGAGTGTTATCGCGCACTCATTGCGCTCCGGCGGGATCGGGCCGAGCTCACCGATCCCTGGCTCGAGCACGTGCACGTGACATACGACGAGGACGAGAAGTGGCTCGTCGTGCACCGCGGTGCGCTGCGCGTGGCGTGCAATCTCGGACCCGATCCCGTCACCGTGCCGGTCGGCGGGAGGCCTCTGCTCTGGTGGGACGAACCGGTGGTCAACCGCACCGAGTCCGCGGTGCTGATCCCGGGCTGGTCCTTCGCGATCCTGGAGGCTCCCGAGACGCCCCGCCGATAACGTTCGTCAGGCGAAAAAAGTCGTTGATTATGCCACGAGTGGGCGAGTACCGTCTCAGGTACCGTCGAATTCTCGAGGTGGATCACCATGAAACCCAAGAAGATTCTGGCGAGCGTATTCCTCAGCACCGCCCTCGTCCTCGCCCCCGCAGGGGTTGCCTCGGCGTCACCGGTGGTCGACACGTCCCCCGGCGTCGTCGCCGTCAACCACGACCACCACGGCAACCATCACAACAATCACTGGAAGGATCGCGACCACCACGGCAAGAACCACAGGAACGACTGGGATCGCCGTTGGGACAATCCGTGGCGTCCCGACTGCTTCTGGTTCGGCCCGTGGCTGGTGTGCTCGCCCTGGTAGCGACTCCGACTAGGTGAGATAACGGTAGGCCGGCGACCCCGGCTCGAGTCGCTGCGCGTCGATCGGCGACGCGTCCATGCGATTGAGCAGGGCCGAAAGGTCTTCTGCAGCACCCAGTTCGATACCGACGAGGGCAGCACCGGTCTCCCGGTTGTTGCGCTTGACGTACTCGAACAGGGTGATGTCGTCGTCCGGTCCGAGGACCTCGTCCAGGAACCGGCGCAGCGCGCCGGGCTCCTGGGGGAAGTCCACGAGGAAATAGTGTTTGAGCCCGCGGTGGACGAGCGACCGCTCGATGATCTCGCCGTAGCGCGAGACGTCGTTGTTGCCGCCCGACACCAGGCACACCACGTTCGCTCCGGGCTGCACCGAGATCGACCCGAGGGCAGCGACGGACAGTGCGCCGGCGGGCTCGGCGATGATGCCCTCGTTCTGGTACAGATCGAGCATCGTGGTGCACAGCGCACCCTCGTCGATCTGGGTCATGCCGAACGGGGCCCGACCGAGCCCCTCGCGGCGCAGCGTGGCCACGAGCGGCAGGCTCGAATGGGACACGACCTCCGCACCGAGTTCGGAGACGACAGCGTAGGGGACGTCGCCGATCCGCTTGACCGCAGCGCCGTCGACGAACGGCTCGACCTCCGGCAGCGTGACGGGACCACCCGCGACCAGCGCGGCGGTCATCGATGCTGCGCCGGCCGGCTCGACGCCGACGATCGACGTGCGTGGGGACCGCTCGCGCAGATAAGCGGCGACACCGGCGATGAGGCCGCCCCCACCGACGGGGACGAGCACGACGTCGAGATCACCGTCGAGCTGTTCGAGGATCTCGCGGGCGATGGTGCCCTGGCCCGCGGCGGTGCGGGCGTCGTCGAAGGGCGGGATCATCGTCGCACCGGTGCGGATCGCATCGTCGGCCGCCGCCGCGGCCGCGGCGTCGAAGGTGTCGCCGACGCCGATGAGTTCGACGCTGTCGCCACCGTGGACGCGGATCCGGTCGCGCTTCTGCTTGGGAGTGCGGGTTGGCACGTAGATGCGTCCCTGGATTCCCATCACCCGGCACGCGTAGGCGACGCCCTGCGCGTGGTTGCCGGCGCTCGCCGTGACGACACCCGCGGCACGCTCGGCCGCGTCGAGCTGCGCCATGGCGTTGTACGCCCCGCGGAGCTTGAAGGACCGCACCCGGGTGAGGTCCTCACGCTTGAGGTACACGTTGGCACCCACGAGCGCCGAGAGCCGGGGGCTGCGCTCGAGCGGCGTCGGGGCGACCGCCTCCGAAATTCGCTCGGCAGCCGCATCGATGTCGGCCGCGCGGGGCACGGCGGTCACAGTCGTCGGTTCTGCTGTTCGCGAAGTGGAGGTCACCCGTCAATGCTGCCACTCCCCCGAATCGCCCACCACGGCGGGACCTGCATCGAGGGAGTGGCAGGACCTTCCGGACAGTGCCCGGAACGCTGTCGGCTCTTCGTCGGAGCGCGTTCCGTCTACGAACTCTCGATCGGTTCGAGAACGAAGACGGGGATCTCGCGGTCGGTCTTCTCCTGGTACTCCGCGTAGGGCGGGAACGCCTCGACGGCACGCTCCCACCACTGCGCCTTCTCCTCGCCGTGGACCTCGCGGGCGATCATGTCCCATACCTCGGTGCGGTCCCTCACTTCCACGTGCGGATTCGCGAGGACGTTGTGGTACCAGACAGGATGCTTCGGTGCACCGCCGAGCGAGGCGACGGCGGCATACTTTCCCTCGTGCTCGACCCGCATGAGAGGGATCTTGCGGAGCTTGCCGGACTTGGCGCCGACCGTGGTGAGGATGATCACCGGCCGGCCCTGGAGGGTCGTGCCGCGGGTTCCGCCCGACGACTCGTACTCCTCGACCTGCTTGGCACTCCATTCGACGGGACTCGGTTCGTACTCTCCGTGCAGTGGCATACCCACCAGTCAACACAATCGTTGTGACAGTCGCCGCCCGATCGCCGAGTTCGGTGGCCCGAACTCTTCCCTGCGCCTATCCTGAAGAAAGAATTCCGCTCGGCCTACAGCCGCTCTGCCTACAGGAGGTGCACCGAGATGTCCGTGCTCGATACCCGGGTACACCGTGAGCGCACCGACGGCGTGGACATCGCCGGCACGATCTGGCCCCTGTACAAGCTCGAAGCACTCGCCGCCGGTCTCCTCACCCTGCTCGTGGTCCTCGTCGTCACGACCAACGCCCAGAGCGCCGTCCTCGGTGCCGCTGGGGTCACCGTCGTCGTGTGGTGGGTCCGCAGGATCCAGCGGCACGCACTCCGTTCCTAGACGAGACACACCGCTCGCCGTCGCGGCCGACCCCATCCCGGTCGAGGGACGCCTTCCGCGTGCCCCTCTGCTCGGAGCCCGGTCGGGTGCCGTCCGGGCGCATCCCACCCGCACCGCCGCTCTGACGGCACACGAACGGCAGATCGCCGAACTCGCAGCCACCCGGATTCGCAACCGCGCGACGCTCGCCGGAGCACTCGCGTCGCGCGGCGGGACCGGCTAGGTGGCCAGGCAGCCCGGGCCGAGCAGGGCCTTGAGGTCGCCCATGAGCGCGGACGACGGTTCGACCCGCAGGCTGTCGTCGAGCTTGAGGACGGTGACCTTGCTGCCGGTGATGAGCCGCACGTGCACGTCGGACGAGCCGGGATGGCGGGTGAGGACGTTCTTGAGGGCACCGACCTTGTCGGGGGTGCACAGGCGGGTGGGCATCGACACCGACACCGGCTTCGCGACCCCGATCTGCGACAGGTCGGGGACGACGAGATCGTTGGCGATCAGGGAGATCCGGTCGTCGCGGATCGACACCCGCGCCTTGACCAGCACCACCGAGTCCTCCACGACATCCATGCCGTAGACGGCGTAGGACTGCGGGAAGAACAGCACCTCGATGCCCCCGGTGAGGTCCTCGAGCTGCGCGGACGCCCAGGCCAGACCGTTCTTGTTGATGCGCCGGTTCACCGAGGCGAGGATGCCGCCGACGGTGACCTGACTGCCGTCCTTGAGCGCGCCTTCGAGGATCGCCGGGATCTGGGTGTCGGCCTGCGACGCGAGCACGTGCTCGACGCCGTTGAGCGGGTGCCCGGAGACGTAGAGGCCGAGCATCTCCCGTTCGAGGGCGAGGCGGTGCTTGGTGTCCCATTCCTCCTCGGGGATGCGGACGTTGAACACCGCGGCGACGGACTCGTCGGCGTCGTCGCCGCCGAACAGGTCGAACTGACCGATCGCCTCGGCCTTCTTCGTGCTCATCACCGCGTCGATCGCATCGGCGTGGACGAGCATCAAGCCCTTGCGCGGGTGCCCGAGCGAGTCGAATGCGCCTGCCTTGATGAGGGATTCGGTGACCTTCTTCGAACACGCGACGGTGTCGATCTTGTTGAGATAGTCGGAGAAGTCGGTGTAGCGGCCCTTCTCCTCCCGACCCTTGATGATCGAGGCAACGACGTTCGTGCCGACGTTGCGAACGGCGCCGAGGCCGAACCGGATGTCCTCGCCCACCGACATGAAGTTGGTGTGCGACTCGTTGACGTCCGGCGGCAGCACCGTGATGCCCATCTTGCGGCAGTCGGACAGGTAGACCGCGGCCTTGTCCTTGTCGTCGCCCACGGAGGTGAGCAGACCGGCCATGTACTCGGCCGGGTAGTTCGCCTTGAGGTAGGCGGTCCAGAACGAGACGAGGCCGTAGCCGGCGGCGTGCGACTTGTTGAACGCGTAACCGGCGAAGGGCAGAACGGTGTCCCACAGCGCGGTGATCGCCGCCTGCGAGAAGCCGTTGTCCTCCATGCCTTGCGCGAAGCCGTCGTAGGCCTCGTCGAGGATCTCCTTCTTCTTCTTACCCATCGCGCGGCGCAGCAGGTCTGCCTGTCCGAGCGAGTAACCGGCCACCTTCTGAGCGATCTGCATGATCTGCTCCTGGTAGACGATCAGGCCGTAGGTGTCGGCGAGGATCTCCTTCAGCGGTTCCTCGAGCTCGGGATGGATCGGCTTGACCTCTTGCCGCCCGTTCTTGCGGTCGGCGTAGTCGTTGTGCGCGTTCATGCCCATCGGACCGGGGCGGTACAGCGCGAGCACGGCGACGATGTCCTCGAAGCCGGTGGGCTGCATACGGCGCAGCAGGTCGCGCATGGCGCTGCCGTCGAGCTGGAACACGCCGAGCGTGTCGCCGCGGGCGAGCAGTTCGTAGGTCGCGGGATCCTCCAGCGGGAGGGTGTCGAGGTCGAGATCGATCCCGCGGTTGACCTTGATGTTCTCGATCGCGTCGCCGATGACGGTGAGGTTGCGCAGACCGAGGAAGTCCATCTTCAGCAGGCCGATGGCCTCGCAGGACGGATAGTCCCACCCGGTGATGATCGCGCCGTCCTGCGCACGCTTCCACAGCGGGATCGCGTCCATGAGCGGCTCGGACGACATGATCACCGCGCAGGCGTGGACGCCGGCGTTGCGGATCAGGCCCTCGAGTCCGAGGGCGGTGTCGTAGATCTTCTTGATGTCCGGGTTGGACTCGATCAGCTGGCGGACCTCGGCGGCTTCCTTGTACCGCTCGTGGCTCGGGTCGGTGATACCCGAGACCGGGATGTCCTTCGCCATGATCGGCGGCGGCAGGGCCTTGGTGATCTGGTCGGCGATCGCGAATCCGGGCTGGCCGAACTGCACTCGCGCGGAGTCCTTGATCGCGGCCTTCGTCTTGATGGTGCCGAACGTGATGACCTGGGCGACCTTGTCGTTGCCCCACCGCTCGGTGGCGTAGCGCACCATTTCACCGCGGCGGCGATCGTCGAAGTCGATATCGATATCGGGCATCGACACGCGCTCGGGGTTGAGGAACCGCTCGAACAGCAGGCCGTGCGGGATCGGGTCGATGTTGGTGATGCCCATCGCGTAGGCGACGAGCGAACCGGCAGCCGAACCACGGCCGGGGCCGACACGGATGCCGACCTCGCGGGCGTGGTTGATGAGGTCGCCGACGACGAGGAAGTAGGCGGGGAAGCCCATCTGGTTGATGACGCTGATCTCGTACTCGGCGCGCTCGACGTACTCGCGGGGCGGGCCGTCGGGGAAGCGCCGGTCGAGACCGCGCATGACCTCCTTGTGCAACCAGCTCGCCTGCGTCTCCCCTTCCGGCACCGGGAAGATCGGCATCCGGTCGCGGTGGGTCCACACGTCCTCGTAGGACTGCACGCGCTCGGCGATGAGCAGCGTGTTGTCGCACGCGCCCGGCACCTCGCGGTCCCACTGCTCGCGCATCTCCTGCGCCGACTTGAGGTAGTAGCCGTCGCCGTCGAACTTGAACCGGGTGGGGTCGGAGAGGGTCTTACCGGTCTGGATGCACAGCAGCGCCTCGTGGTTCGCGGCCGCATCCTTGGTGACGTAGTGGCAGTCGTTGGTCACCAGCGGCGGGATGTCGAGCTTGCGGCCGATCTCGATCAGACCCTCGCGCACACGACGCTCGATGGACAGGCCGTGGTCCATCAGCTCGAGGAAGAAGTTGTCCTTGCCCCAGATCTCCTGCCACTTCGCGGCAGCCTCGAGCGCTTCGCGCTCGTGGCCGAGGCGCAGGCGCGTCTGGATCTCGCCCGACGGGCAGCCGGTCGTGGCGATGATGCCCTCGTGATGGTGGGCGATGAGCTCTTCGTCCATACGGGCCCACTTGCCGAGCTGGCCCTCGATCGATGCGAGGGAGGACAGCTTGAACAGGTTCCGCAGGCCCGTCGAGTTCTCGGCGACCATCGTCATGTGGGTGTAGGCACCCGAGCCGGAGACGTCGTCGGACTTCTGGCCGGGATCACCCCACTGCACACGCTTGGTGGAGAAGCGCGACTCCGGCGCGACGTACGCCTCGATGCCGATGATCGGCTTGATGCCGAACTTCTTGGCGACGTTGTAGAACTCGCTGGCGCCGTACATGTTTCCGTGGTCGGTCATGCCCACGGCCGGCATCCCCAGCCGTTCGGCCTCCTTGAACAACGGTCCGACCTTCGCGGCACCGTCGAGCATCGAGTACTCGGTGTGGGTGTGCAGATGAACGAACGAGTCAGCCACGCGTGCCTCTCCCGGGATGTCTGTGGGCAGAGACGAGTCTAAGCCGCGCGAGGCTCCGCGGTGACCACGGCACGCTGACGACGGGCCCGCAGGAGCGCGTCCGTGCTGTACACCGCCAGTGCGATCCAGATCAGGACGAAACCGATCCACCGCGAGGCGGGCATGTCCTCCCCGAGCACCACCACACCCCACGTCATCTGCAGGCTCGGCGTGAGGTACTGCAGCATGCCGAGTGTTGCGAGCGGGACCCGTTGTGCGGCCGCGCCGAAGAGCAGCAGCGGCACTGCGGTCACCAGCCCCGCCGACACGAGCAGGGCAGTGTGATCCACGCCGTGCCCGAGGAAGGTGCCGGTGCCGGTCACCGCGAGGAAGATCACGTACCCGAGCGCGAACGGGGCCGCGACGATCCCCTCCCCTGTCAGGGACGTGCGCGGATCGAGCGGCACGATCTTCTTGATCACCCCGTAGGACGCGAAGGACAGCGCCAGGGTCAGGGCGATGATCGGCGGTCTGCCGTAGTCGACGGTGATGACCATCACCGCGCACACCGCGAGCACCAGCGCCGCGATCTGCGCCGGCCGCAGTCGTTCCCGGAAGAACAGGACACCGAACACCACGCTGACGAGCGGGTTGATGAAGTAGCCGAGTGCGGTCTCCACGACCCGGCCCGAGACGACGCCGTAGATGTAGACGCCCCAGTTGACCGCGATCGCGGTGGACGCCGCGGCGACCAGACCCCAGGTGCGGGCCGACAGGCCGCGCAGGGTGCCGAGGCGCCCCATGACGCCCAGCACGATCAGCATGAGCACGAGGGTCCACAGCACGCGGTGCGCGAGGATCTCGACGGCGCCGGCGGGTTCGAGCAGACCGAAATAGGCGGGGAACAGTCCCCACAATCCGTAGGCGCCCAGGCCGCACAGCACCCCGGTGCGCACGATGTTCCGCTGCCCCGAATCGTTCCCTTCCCCCGAGTCGCTCACCGGCTCACCCTACGGCGCCGCCGGTGCACTGTCGTTCCGAAACACTGTCGTTTCGAGACACTGTCGTTTCGAGACACGCTCGTTCCGAGACGGGGTCGCACCGCACCGTCACGCCTCCCCGTCGTCGGGGCCGGGCACGACCGTCTCGACGTGCGTGGGGAGCAGCGGCGTCACCGCGAAGCGTCCCGCGATCGCGTCGGCGGGCAGGACCTCCACGGCCCGCACGTCCGAGGCGTCGGCGACGGCCCGGAACTGCTCGGGAGTGCCACGGAGCACCGCCGCCACCACGCAGTCGCAACCGCCGGCGAGCCGCTGCGCGGAGACCGCCCCGACCCGTGCGGCGCGTTCGGTCCCGAACTCCATCAGGCTCAGCCTGCCCGCGGCGACCGAGGGAGCACGACGGACCGCCTCCGCGTTCTCCGGCACCGCGACCGGCACCAGCGGTGTCTGGACGCGGTCGATCGGGACGCGCAGCAGCACCTGCGCCACGCGCACCTCGCCGGTGAGTTCGACGACCCGGTCGATGCCGACGGTGTCGGCGAACGACACCAGTCCCCAGTGCTCGAGATCTCCGTCCGCTTCGGCCTCGGTCAGGCTGTCCGCGGCCCGCGTCAGATAGTCGGCGACCACTTCCCCGTTGTCGGGGCCGAGGGTGTCGCTGCCCACGGGGGCCGGCCGCGGCGGTGAGGTCCACCCGGCGACGAGCACGGCGACGACGAGAACGACGACCGCCGCCCAGGGCAGGACGCGTCCCATCGGTCAGGCGTTGCGCAACACGGCGAGCGCGTGTTCGAGATCCGGCGGGTACTTGCTGGTGATCTCGACCCAGTGTCCGCGCGTGGGGTGCGAGAACCCGAGGGTGCACGCGTGCAACCACTGCCGTTCGAGACCGAGACGCGCCGCGAGACGCGGGTCGGCTCCGTAGGTGAGGTCGCCGCAACAGGGGTGACGCAGCGCCGAGAAGTGCACCCGGATCTGATGGGTGCGCCCGGTCTCGAGGTGGATGTCGAGCAGGCTCGCCGCCTGGAACGCCTCGATCGTGTCGTAGTGCGTCACGCTGGGCTTGCCGTCGGCGGTGACCGTGAACTTCCAGTCGCTGCTGCGATGACGGCCGATCGGTGCGTCGATTGTGCCGCTGCTCGGGTCGGGATGCCCCTGGACGAGCGCGTGGTACCGCTTCTCGACCGTGCGTTCCTTGAACGCGCGCTTGAGCACGGTGTAGGCGCGTTCGGACGTCGCGACCACCATGACGCCGGAGGTGCCCACGTCGAGCCGGTGCACGATGCCCTGGCGCTCGTGGGCCCCGGACGTGGAGATCCGGTAGCCGGCGGCGGCGAGACCACCGATCACGGTCGGTCCGGTCCAGCCGACGCTCGCGTGGGCGGCGACACCCACGGGCTTGTCGACAGCGACGATGTCGTCGTCGGCGTAGAGGATCTCCATACCCTCGACGGGCTGGGCCTCGATGGTCAGGGGGCGGGGCGGCTCGGGCAGTTCCACCTCGAGCCAGGAGCCGGCGGACAGTCGGTCGGACTTGCCCACGGCCGCGCCGTCGACCACGACGGCGCCCTCCTCGGTGAGCGTGGCGACCACGGTCCGGGACAGACCGAGCAGGCGCGCGAGGCCTGCATCGACACGCATCCCGTCGAGCCCGTCGGGTACGGGCATCGCGCGGGTTTCCCTCACTGGTGTGATTCCTTTCTCGTGTCGTCCGCATCCGGCGCTGCGTCCCGGCCCTTCGAGGCACCGCCGTCGGGTTCGACGCCGAAGACGGTCAGGGCCACGAGCAGGATCGCCCCGCACACGATGGCCGAGTCGGCGACGTTGAACACCGGCCACCATCCGACCGACACGAAGTCGACGACGTGGCCCTGCAGCGGTCCGGGCGAGCGGAACAGACGGTCGGTGAGATTGCCGAGGGCTCCCCCGAGGACGAGGGCGAGGCCGAGTGCCCACCATCCCGATCTCAGGGTCCGGCCGATCTTCACGACACCGACGACGACGGCGATCGCGACCAGCGTGAGCAGCCAGGTCATGCCCGTGGCCATGGAGAACGCGGCACCGGGATTGCGGACGAGTGTCAGGGTGACCGTGTCGCCGACGATCGAGATCGGGTCGGCGGGGTCGATGTAGTGGACGGCGAGCACCTTCGTCACCAGATCCGCGACGTAGACGACGAGCGCCACGAGCAGCAGCGGTCGCAGCATGCGCCGGCCGATGGACGGGGACGGCTCGTCGGCACGACCGGGAACCGGAGTCGGCTCGTCGACGCGACCGGGAACCGGCGTCGGCTCGTCGACGCGACCGGGAACCGGCGTCTCCGCGTCGCGGTCGGGTCGGGAAGCTTCGTTCGTCACCGCTCCATCATCCCCTACCGGACGACCGCGGCGGTTCCCCCACCCGTCGTGGCTACCCTGGGTGGCGTGCCTGCGCTGTCCAGATTCCCCCGCTCGGGGCCGTGTGCCCTCGCGGCCGTGCTGTCCCTCTCCGCTCTCGTCGCCGGTTGCGGTGGTCCTTCGGACGGCGCGCCCGCCGTCACGGCGGCGACATCGACGGAGGTGACGGTGCCGGTATCGGCGGTGACCACGACGGTGCTCGACCCCGGCGCCGAACCCCGATCGGTGGTGCGTCTCGCCCCGGAGGCCGGGGTGCAGCAGGGCGTCGTCCTCACCACCCGCTCCGAGGTCTTCCAGCGCGTCGGCGACGACCCGCAGCAGGACTTCTCCACTCCCGAACTGACCCTTCCGCTCTCGGCCACGGTCGAGCAGGCGGTCTCCGACGAGGACCCGAGCACCGTGGTCGACATCACCGTCGGATCGGCGACGTCGCCGGACGAGACGCTCGGATCCGCGTTGTCCGACGCCGAGGGTTCCGGGGCCGGACTGACCATCGGGCCGACCGGCGCGATCAGTGCGCTGCGCCTCGAGCCCGCTCCCGATGCGGCGAACATCGCACGATCGGCGATCGAGCAGGCGTTCTACCAGGCCGTCTATCGCATCGTCTCGTTCCCGGAGGAAGCCGTCGGGGTGGGCGCCGTGTGGGAGATCCACCAGCAGGTGATGAGCGCGGGCATCACCCTCGACCAGGTCGGGACGGCGACACTCGTCGAGCGGGAGGACGACCGTCTCACGGTCGACGTGAAGGTCGAACAGACACCGCGCGAGTCCACCTGGGTGTTGCCGAACGGGCAGGGCCGTCTCGACATCGAGCAGTACACGATGGCCGGGGAGGGGTCGATGACGATCGACGCGTCGCTCCCCCTGCCCGTCGGCGGAGAACTGACGGTGCGGGGCGATCAGACCTACGTCGAGCCGGACGGCGGAACGCGCCTGTCGCAGTCGCAGGTCGACCGGGTGGGCTGGAACACCCCGGATCGGTAGTCCGGAAGATATACGAACGCCGACGGCCGGCGCGGAAGTTCCGCGCCGGCCGTCGGGTCGTTCGGGACGAGTACTACATCACACGCAGGCCGGGGACTGCAGCTGCGCCATATTGATGACGATGGAGCACGCGTAGTCCTTCGACACCTTCCAGGTGTCGTCCTCGGCGACGAAGTCGACCGTGCCGAAGGACGGCTGGTCGCTGCCCGCGAGCGCCATCTCGACACCGGCGGTGATCGTGCCGTTCTCGTTGTCGGTCACGTCGACGACGTTGACCTGCACACCGGCATCGTTGGCCGCCTGGGCGACCATGTTGATCAGCTCCGGATCCTCCTCGGCGCCCTGGACCAGGTCGGTCTTCTCGGCGGCCGGGACGCTCAGGTCGAAGGCGCGCGCGAGGTCGGCGTTGAGCTCCTCGACGGTGGGCACCGGCGGGTAGTCGACGGCCGGAGCCGCGGCGGTCGTGGTCGTGCTGGTCTTCGCGGTCGTCTCGGAGGAGCTACCGCCGTCGTCCGAGCTGCAGGCGGACATCGTGAGGGCGGCGGCGAGCGCCACGGTGGCGACGGTGATCTTGCGAAGCTTCAACTTCTCGTCCTTCTCGTTCGGTCGTGCACGATGTGATTCGTCGTGCTCGGTCATCCGGCAGCGGATCGCCCGCAAGAGTACCCGGCGGTAGTAAGAAGACCATGAGGGCGCCGGGAACATGTTTCAGTTCAGGCTCGCGAGCGGGTCGGCGACGGTGAGGTCGGGATCGTTCTCGTCGAGCGTCCGCGCTGGTCCCGGACCCGTGCTGCGTGTCTCGAAGCGGACGGTGACCACACCGTGTCCCGCACCCTGCACCCATCCGTGCCCGAATTCCGGATGGCAGACGTCGGCGCCCGGCGTCCACCGCGTGGCCGGTCCGCTCGCCGCGACGAACTCCTCGTCCTCCTCGGCCGGCCCGGTCTCCTCGGTCGTCGTCCGGTCCAGTTCGGGGAACAGGGTGTCCTGCGCGATCGCGGACAGACCCGCATAGCCCACCCCGACGAGCCGGACGGGACCGATCTCGAGGGGATCGAGCGCGAGGCGCTGGGCAGCGGCGGTGAGCACCTGCACGTCCTCGGTGGCGTAGGGCAGGGTCGACGACCGGGTGAGCACCGACATGTCGGCCTTACGCAGCTTGAGCACCACCGTGCGGGCGGCACGCCCGTCCTTGCGCAGGCGTGTGTGCGCGGCGGTCGCGGACGCGGCGATCGCCCGCCGCAGTCCGGGCATCGCGACGATGTCCGTGGGGAAGGTGGTCTCGGCGCTGACCTGTTTCGCCTCGGCGCGTTCGGCGACGGGCCGGTCGTCGAATCCGTTGGCGAGCCGGTGCAGTCCCGGTCCGATGGTGCCGCCGAGGATCGACGCGGCCTCGGCGACGGGCAGCGCCGCGAGATCTCCGATGGTCTCGATGCCGAGTCGCCGCAACCGGTCCTCGGCCACCGGACCGATCCCCCACAGCTTGCGAACCGGCAGGCTGTGCAGCAACGGGAGTTCGCCTTCGGGCCGGACGACGAGCAGCCCGTCCGGTTTCGCGAGACCGGACCCGATCTTCGCGATCTGCTTACCCGATCCGGCGCCGATGGAGGCGACGAGACCCGTTTTCTCCCTGACGTGTTCGCGTAGCTCCGAACAGAAGCGTTCGACCTCGTCGGCGTCGGCGCCGGCGAGTTCGAGAGGTTCGGCGAACGCCTCGTCGAGCGAGAGGGTCTCGAGGATCGGGATCCGGGCGCGCAGGGTGTCGAAGACGAGTCCGCTCAGTTCGCGGTAGAGGATTCCGCGCGGAGGCAGCACGACCGCCGCCGGTCCGACGAGGCGCCGTGCCCGGCTCATCGGCATGGCCGAGCGCGCACCGTAGACGCGGGCCTCGTAGCTCGCGCCGGCCACCACCCCGCGGGCACCGAGCCCACCGACGAGGACCGGCCGGCCCCGCAGGGTCGGCCGGGTCAACTGCTCGGCGGACGCGAAGAACGCGTCGAGATCCAGGTGCAACACCCAGCGCCGACTCACGGAAGCGGGCACGTGTCGAGACTAGTGCGCCGCACCCACACGTCCGGTGGGAGGCCACGGGTCGGTGCTTCCGGAAGGACGCTCGGCCCTTCCGGAAGCACCGGCCCGGTCACGCCTTGACGATGGACGCGCGGGTTCCTTCGCCGAGTTCGATCGCCTCGCCCTCGGGGGCGCCGAGCTCGAAGGTCGTGGCGAGGATCTCGCCGGCGATCAGATCCCGGTGGCGTGCAGCCCATTCGGCGCGTTCGGCGGGAACCTCGAACCGCACCGAGATGCGGTCGGAGACCTCCAGGCCGAGGTTGCGGCGCGCGTCCTGGAACTCGCGGATGCGGTCCTTGGCCCAGCCCTCGGCCTCGAGTTCCTCGGTGACGGTCGTGTCGAGGACCACCAGGCCGTTGCCACCCGGCAGCGCGGCGGTGGATTCCGGCTCGGCCGCGACGAGACGGCTGGTGTACTCCTCGGGCAGCAGGGCGATTCCGGCCGCGGTGACCGTGCCGTCCTCCGCCTGCGTCCAGTCGCCCGCCTTGACCGCCTTGATGACCTTCTGCACGTCCTTGCCGAGACGCGGACCGGCGGCACGCGCGTTGACGACCACCTCGAACCGGCCGTGGGCCTCGACGTCGTCGGTGGTCACGACCCGCTTGACGTTGACCTCGTCCTTGATGAGGTCGACGAACGGATCGAGATGCGACGAACCCGGCGTCGCCACCGTGACCTCGGGCAGCGGGAGTCGCACGCGCAGCTTCTGGGCCTTGCGCAGCGACAGCACGGTCGAGCACACCCCGCGCACCTCGTCCATCGCCGCGACGAGCGCGGGATCCGAGGGCAGGTCGTCGGACGCCGGCCAGTCCGCCAGGTGCACCGACCGGCCACCGGTCAGACCCCGCCAGATCACCTCGGACGCCATCGGCAGCAACGGCGCGGCCAGGCGCGTGACGACTTCGAGCACCGTGTGGAGGGTGTCGATCGCGTCGGTGTCCTCGTCCCAGAACCGGTTCCGCGAGCGGCGCACGTACCAGTTGGTCAGCGCGTCGCAGAAGGTGCGCAGCTCGTCGCACGCCCCGGCGATGTCGACGGCCTCGAGCGCCTCGGTGATGACGTCGCGGGTCTGCGCGAGCTTGGCGAGGATGTACCGGTCGAGCACGTTCGTCGAATCGGTCCGCCAGGTGCCCGGCTTCGACGCGTACAACTGCAGGAAGCTCCATGCGTTCCACAGCGGCAGCAGCGCCTGTCGCACACCCTCCCGGATGCCCTGTTCGGTGACGACGAGGTTGCCGCCGCGCAGGATCGGCGAAGACATGAGGAACCAGCGCATCGCGTCGGAGCCGTCGCGGGCGAAGACCTCGTTGACGTCGGGGTAGTTGCCCTTCGACTTGCTCATCTTCAGACCGTCGTCGCCGAGGACGATGCCGTGCGCGGCAACGCATTTGAAGGCGGGACGGTCGAACAGCGCGGTGGCCAGGACGTGCAGCGTGTAGAACCAGCCGCGGGTCTGGCCGTTGTACTCGACGATGAAGTCGCCCGGGTAGTGCGTGTCGAACCAGTCGCGGTTCTCGAAGGGATAGTGCACCTGGGCGAACGGCATCGAGCCGGACTCGAACCAGCAGTCGAGGACCTCGGGGACGCGACGCATGGTCGACTTCCCGGTCGGGTCGTCGGGATTCGGCCGGGTGAGTTCGTCGATCATCGGCCGGTGCAGGTCGGTGGGACGCACACCGAAGTCGCGTTCGAGTTCGTCGAGCGAACCGTAGACGTCGACGCGCGGGTATTCCGGGTCGTCCGAGACCCACACCGGGATCGGGCTGCCCCAGTAGCGGTTACGGCTGATGTTCCAGTCGCGGGCGCCTTCGAGCCACTTGCCGAACTGACCGTCGCGGATGTGCTCGGGCACCCACGTGATCTGCTGGTTGAGCTCGACCATGCGGTCGCGGAAACGGGTGACGGCGACGAACCACGACGGCACCGCCATGTAGATCAGCGGCTGACCCGACCGCCACGAGTGCGGGTAGGAGTGCTCGATGGTCTCGTGCCGCAGCAGCTTTCCGGCGGCCTTGAGGTCCTTGATGATGACGGGGTTGGCGTCGAAGACCTGCAGGCCCTCGTACGGCGGCACCATCGAGGTGAACTTGCCGCCCGGATCGAGCGGCTGCACGAGCTCGATGCCGTTGCGCTGGCAGTACTCCATGTCCTCTTCACCGAAAGCCGGTGCGAGGTGGACGATTCCGGTACCGGATTCGGTGGTGACGTAATCGGCGGCGATCACCCGGTGGGCGTTCTCGTGGCCGGTGAAGAAGTCGAAGGGCGGCTCGTAGGCGAGACCGACGAGGTCGGTGCCGCGGTAACGGCCGAGCACCTCGGGCTCCTCGCCGAGCTCGCGGGTGTAGTGACCGAGACGATCCTGCGCGAGCACGTAGGTCTTGCCGTCGGCGCCGCGTACGGCGACGTACTCGATCTCGGGGTGCACCGCGATCGCGAGGTTGGACGGCAGGGTCCAGGGCGTGGTGGTCCAGATGAGCGCGCACGCACCGTCGAGTTCGGAGCCGGGTGCGCGCAGCACCATGTCGACGGTGACCGCCGGGTCCTGACGCATCTTGTAGGCGTCGTCGAGGCGGGTCTCCTGGTTCGACAGGGGCGTCTGCTCGTACCAGCTGTAGGGCAGCACCCGGAAGCCCTGGTAGATCAGGCCCTTCTCGTACAGCGACTTGAACGCCCACATGACCGACTCCATGAAGTCGAGGTCGAGGGTCTTGTAATCGTTGTCGAAGTCGACCCAGCGGGCCTGGCGGGTGACGTAGTCGCGCCACTCACCGGTGTAGCGCAGCACAGACTGCTTGCAATAGGCGTTGAACTCGGCCAGGCCCATCGAGTCGATCTCGGACTTGTCCTTGATGCCGAGCTGCTTCTCCGCCTCGAGCTCGGCGGGCAGTCCGTGGCAGTCCCAGCCGAAGCGGCGGTCGACCTTCTTGCCGAGCATGGTCTGGAAGCGCGGGACGACGTCCTTGACGTAGCCGGTGAGCAGGTGCCCGTAATGCGGGAGACCGTTCGCGAAGGGCGGGCCGTCGTAGAAGACGAACTCGTCGGCGCCGTCGCGGTTGCGCAGCGAGGCCTCGAAGGTTCCGTCGGAGGCCCACTGAGCGAGCACACGTTCTTCGAGGGCCGGGAAGTCGACACCCGAATCGCGCGGCAGGCCGTAGTCGACGCGCGGATATCCGGCAGTACTGCCGGCGGTTGCTGCGGTGGGATCCGGTGCAGCGTGGTTCTCGGTCACAGCGTGGCTCCTCCGTGCCTGGATACGTCTCGGCACGGGGACGATCGCCGTGCGCGTGCACGGCCACCGCGGTACCACCCCGCTTGCACGTCCCCGAGGGACGGCCACTCGTTCGGGCTGTGACGGGCCCACCCGTCCGGTTCTACTGGGCGACCGGCAAGGTCGCCGTTCTTCCGGAGGCTCCCCGGTGATGGCCGGATCGACGCCACCCGCGATCGCGGGATCGAGCTTCACACTCGGTGATGCATATTGTAGGACGCTTCAGCGATCCGACGAATTCCGGTCGCCGGGACGCCGGCGCGGTGCGCGCCGACCGGAACGTCCGCCCGAGGTTCCGGCCTGCCCGACGGAACGGGGATCGGCCCACTCACCTTCGGCCGAACTCCGTCCGCCGAGTGCGCTCGCCAGCAGGAGCACTGCTCCCACGACGCACACCGCGATACAACCCCATGCCCAGACCACCGAACCGGTCATCAACGCGATCACGAGAAGACCGAATCCGACAGCTGCGAGTACCAGCGTGACGACGAGCACGACGCTCCTCCTCTACCGAGGTACAGCACCAGGCCGTACAGCACGAGCCGGAGAGACCGTCGGTCAGCTGTTGCCCTTCGCGAAGGACGACGATCCGAACGACGACGACGAGTTGGACTGGTTGAACACTTCCTGTCCACCGTCCACCGGAACCGCGGAACCGCGCTGCTCGAGCTCTTCGAGCTGCGACTCCAGGTAGGACTTCAGGCGCACCCGGTACTCGCGCTCGAACGTCTTGAGCCGCTCGATACGCTCCTCCAGCACCGAACGCTGCTGGTTGATCGTGGCCATGATCTCGGTGTGCTTCTTCTCCGCGTCCGCCTGCAGCGCATCGGCCTTCTCCTTGGCCTGACGCAGCTGGGTCTCCGAACGGGTGCGCGCATCGGCGAGCATCGCGTCGGACTTCTGCCGCGCGTCGGCGATCATCGCCTCGCTGCGGGTACGTGCATCGGAGACGAGCTGCTCGGAGTTGGTCCGGGCGTTGCGCACGAGCTCCTCGGCCTCGGCCTTGGCGTCGCCGGTGAGGCGGTCGGCCATCTCCTGCGCGAGTCCGAGGACCTTGGCGGCCTGCATGCTCGCATCGCCGCTCGACGGCGCAGCGGCGACCGGGGCGGGTGCCGGCGCCGGAGCGGGCTCCGGCTTCGGTGTCTCGACGACGCGCGCGGGTTCGGGTTTGGACGGGGCCGCCGGCGCGGACGACGACGCGGCGCGCGGTGCCTTCTTGGCCTCGGCGAGCTCCTGGTCGAGTTCGGCCACCCGCTGACGCAGGTCGGCGTTCTCCTCGATGAGGTTCGTCAACTCCTGCTCGACGAGATCGAGGAAGGCGTCGACCTCGTCCTCGTTGTAACCACGCTTCCCGATCGGAGGCTTGCTGAACGCGACATTGTGCACATCAGCTGGTGTCAGCGGCATGGAAGGATCCCTTCACGCGTCGAGTAAGCGGTCAAGCAGGCGTTCTGAGTAATCGACAGTGCGTTACGCGTATCAAAACCCACTGTATATGGCACTCCATTGTGGCACACGGCAGCTCCGGGACGGCCCGACACGACGCCGGACGAAGGCATCATGCTGCGCCGCCCCTGGGCAGGAATGCCATGAGGAAATACACGATGAACAGCAAGACCATGATGGACAGATCGAGCCGTACACCACCGAGATTGAGCGGAGGAATCAGTCTCCGCAGCAGCTTCACCGGCGGATCCGTGACCGTGAAGATCGCCTCGAGAACGACGACCACGAAGCCGGACGGCTTCCACTCCCGCGCGAAGGTTCTGATGAACTCGACGATGATCCGTCCGATCAGCAGAAGCCAGAAGATGAACAGCAGGAACCACAGCACCTCGAAAACGGCCACCTGCCCACAATGCCCGACGATGACGGGTCGATCAAAACCGAAACGCCCGGCCTGCAGTGATCTGCATCATGGCCGGGCGTGTCGGGACGCTCGAGGGACGGCGACGGGCATGCGGCGACGGACGTGCCGTGTGCACGCCCGCGCAGCGCGCGTCGACTACTGCTGGTTGTAGAAGCCGGTCTCGGCGATACGCCGACGTTCCTCGGCGGAGACGTCGATGTCGGCGGGCGAGAGCAGGAAGACCTTCGTAGCCACCTTGTCGAACGAACCGCGCAGCGCGAAGGCGAGCCCGGCCGCGAAGTCGACGAGGCGCTTGGCGTCGGCGTTGCTCATCTCGACGAGGTCCATGATGACCGGCGTTCCGTCGCGGAAACGCTCACCGATCGTGCGCGCCTCGCTGTAGTCGCGGGGGCGCAACGTGGTGATCTTGGACAACGGACCTCCCTCGTCGAACAGCGCACCACGCCGGGGCTCGGCACGCTCGAGTCGGCTCTCCGCCGTCAGTGGTGCGCGGCTGGGAACCGCGCGGGCCGGGGTGGGCGCCGGACGAGGGCTGCGGGCCGTGATGGGCTCGACCCGCGGACGCGGCGCCGGCTCGTACCGGTCGAATTCGTCGTGCTCGAACTCGCGGACCGGTTCCTCGCGGTGCGACGGGGCGTAGCCGCCGTAGGGCGCGTCGCCGTAGTCGCGATCGCGGTCACGGCGGCCACTCGCCGGATCGTCGAGGTACTCGTCCTCGTAATCCTCGAGCGGCACCATCCCGAAGTACGCCTTGAACTTGTGGAGTGTGCTCATCGATCGCCTTTCCCTCGCGCGGCGGATGTCATTCAGGCTAACGGTCGATACCCCAAGACCGCCGTTCCGACACGCACGCACGTCGAACCCCATCGAACCGCGTGCTCGAGGTCACCCGACATGCCCGCGGACAGCTCCACCGCCGCCGGGTGGTCCTGCAGCAACCGTGCATGCATGCCGTGCAGCAGCTCGAATGCCCGCTCGGGCTCCCACCCGAGCGGCGGCACCCCCATCAGGCCTCCGAGTTCGAGGACCTCGGACGCGGCGACCGCCTCCGCGAGGGCGGGCAGATCCTCGGCCACCACGCCACCACGCTCACGGTCGCCGTCGAGGCTGACCTGCAGCAGCGCCCGGAGCGGTGCGGTGCGTTCGCCGGCGTCGAGGGCCGCCCGCACCCCCTTCTCGAAGGCCTGCACGAGACGGAGACTGTCGACCGAGTGCACCGTATGCGCCCAGCGGGCGACCGCGCGGGCCTTGTTGCGCTGCACCCGCCCGATCATGTGCCACTCGACCGGCGCGGTGACGCTCTCCCGGAACTCGGCGATCTTCGCGCTCGCCTCCTGCTCGCGGGACTCGCCGAAACGTTCGCATCCCAGCTCGTGGAGAAGCACGGCGTCGGACGCGGGAAAGAACTTGGTGACCGTCAGCAAGGCGACGTCCGACGGATCACGGCCGGCGGCGCGTGCCGCGGCGTCGAGTCGCTCGCGGACGGCGGCGAGACGCCCGGCGAGTTCGTCGCGCCGGTTCTCGGAGGTAGGGGCGCTCACGCCGTTCCCTCCTCGCCGGCCTCCTCGAGCCAGACGACCGAGGCGAAGCGGCCCGTAGGTGCCGAGCGCCGGTGGCTGAACAGCGAGGTGTCCTCGATCGTGCAGCGCGGATCCTCCGCCACGGCGGTCACGCCGTGGTCGGCGAGTTGGCGGCGCAGTCCGGCACGCAGGTCGAGTCCCGGAGTACCGCGGTTCGTGCGGGTCGCGCTGCCGGGCAGGTGAGCCTCGACATCGGCCCTCATCGCCGCGGGCACCTCGTACTGTCGTCCGCTCGCAGCGGGCCCGAGCAACGCGCCGATGCGATCGGGGCGGGCGCCGAGATCGACCATGACGTCGAGCACCCGCGGGAGGATCCCGATACGGGCACCCACCC
>Ga0182738_1000814_pt1 | contig 41713 bp, 39 predicted proteins | sample eDN5th30CBELigMG_FD_128876 | JGI IMG/M metagenome (GOLD analysis project Ga0182738, IMG submission 128876) | Enriched Miracle-Growth compost microbial communities from Emeryville, California, USA - eDNA 5th pass 30_C BE-Lig MG (version 2)... ...
CAAGAAAAGACATTCGAAAATCCGTGCGCTCCTTCCTAGAATATTTGGATACTTGCCCAGAAAAAGTAATCCAGCGTATTGGGTCACTAGCCATGTCGAAAAATTAAATGGAACTTATATAGATATGTCATTGTAAATAACAACAAATCTCATTAGCAATGATAGCTAATTTAACTAAATGATAAAGGAACATACAATTTTTATCACGCATTAACAGGCAGTCCCCCCCGCCTAAGGGATTATAAGAAAAAACAAGAAATCTAGGTAGGTAGAAACTTGCCCGCAAAAGCCTGATTGGTTCAACTAACAATCAGCTGTAATATCCCTTACTAGTTATTAGTTGAGTTGTCTCCCTTTTTCCTCATCAGTTTTTCCATAAAAACAATTTTCCTGTTTGAATCATTTATTAACCCATCTATTTTTAGTCTAATTGTATATAATAGATAGATATTCATTTTTTAAGAGGGTGAGATTATTTTATTTTTCTATTTTTTGTTTGCTTACTGTATTGGCAATATTCTTTTTGGTTTTGTGGTAAGTAAGTTTTTAGCCAATAAAGATATACGAAAAGAAGGAAGCGGAAATGCTGGTGCAAGGAATGCCGGAAGATTATATGGAAAAAAAGCATTTATTTTTACCTTTTTTGGCGATGCGTTAAAAGGCGCTTTTATTGTTTATCTTGGCAGGTTTTTGGACTACTCAACTAGTATTCTATTATTAGGCTTATCATTCACTTGCATCGGACATATCAAGCCGATTTTTTTTCAGTGGAAAGGAGGCAAAGGAATTTCTGCCTTTATAGGAGGAATAATTGCCATACAGCCTATTTTTATCTTCATTATTTTAGGAAGTTTTCTTCTCTTTTACCTTATTTATAGAAGTTTCACTGTGCCTGGTCTGCTTTCATTGGCCTCATGCTGTATTGCCTTTTTATTCCTAAAAGAAAGCCTTGCTAATTTTTTGATTGCAATAATGCTGATGGCAATTATTATGTTATCGCATAATATCCCTTTAAGAAATTTTATGCCAAAAAAGTCAAACGATAATTAATTACTAGTTATTTTATATCGTTGTAGTTGTTGAAAGGTGGATTTTAATGAAAAAACAATCATCCTATTTTTTTAAGGTAGCGAATTTGCCCCATGAATTTGAACAAATACACCAGTTGAACTATGAAACATTTGTGGAGGAAATTCCACAACATGAAAAAAAAGAAGAAAGAGCATTAGTCGATTCTTTTCATCAACAGAACACCTATTTAATCGCTGTAAAGGATCACACACTTATTGGAATGGTTGCAATTCATGATAATCGACCATTCTCTTTAGATAAAAAGTTAGGATCCATTGAAAGCTATTTGCCTATTCTTTCTTCCAAAATATGCGAAATACGATTATTATCGATTCGAAAGGAATATCGAAAAACAAAAGTTTTTATTGGACTAATGCGATTGCTTTACCAATATTTTATTCAGCATAACTATGACACAGCCATTATTAGCGGAACAACAAGAGAATTAAAGCTTTATAAGCATATGGGATTTATTCCATTTGCCCATTTGGTGGGAACAGCTGAAGCCTTATATCAGCCTATGTACATAACAAAAGAAATTATTAACCAATCAAAAGATTTATATCATCGCCAGCTATCTTTTCTGCCTGGTCCAGTCGAACTGACTACTAAAATAAAATCAGCACTTCTTCAAGATGTCATCCCACATCGAGACAGAAATTTTTATGCATTGATGACTTCTGTCCAAAAGAAACTTTGTTCCCTCACTTCATCTGTTTATGTGCAAATAATGGTTGGCACAGGCACCTATGCCAATGATTGCATAGCAGCACAGCTCAGTCTCTTCAATGAAAAAGGATTGATCTTAAGCAACGGGGAATTTGGCGAAAGATTAATAAAGCGGGCAGAGCGTTTTAAATTATCTTACCGCTCAATCAAAAAAAAATGGGGTGAAACTTTTAGGGAAGAGGACCTTTTACAGGTTTGGGAAGAAGAGATTAAGTGGATTTGGTATGTTCACTCCGAAACATCAACAGGTGTTTTAAATTCCATGGATATGATTTCTTCTTTTTGCCAGAAACATCATGCAAAACAAATTGTGGATTCTATTAGTTCTATTGGGGCCCTTCCAGTAAGCTTCAAAAATGTCTATCTTGCTTCCGGAGTAAGCGGAAAAGCCATCGGTTCAATTTCTGGGCTTTCGTTTGTGTTTCATAATCATTCAATACAGCCAAGCCTGCAATTGCCGCCTTATCTAGATTTAGGTGAATACTTTCTAAAAAACAGCGTGCCATATACTCATTCCTCCTATTTGCTTTCAGCATTAAATGAAGCACTTTCTATTAATTTCAGTGAAAGGTTCGCACATATAAAGAACCATTATTCTTTTGCCTATAAAAAACTGCTGAAAGAAGGTTTTTCTATTATTGCTGATTCCAAACATAGCACTTGTTCTATTCTCACCATTTCCGTGGAAAAGGATGTACCCACTCGCCTATTGGGAGATGCAATGAAAGAACAAGGATATGTTCTTCATTATGAAAGCAGCTATCTATTAGAACGAAATTGGATGCAGATTGCTACTATTGGTCAGGCGACATTACAGGAAATGGGGCAAATGATTGATCTTTTTACCGCACTTTATCATTATTTAAAAAGAAACCGTACAAATTCTATGATAGTCAACTAACTCCTTCAAAGGGAAAATCAACAAAAAAGGGATCAGCTTCCTCCTTCTATCTGCCAATTTTTTCACTCAGCGATAGATAGATTCAGGAAATCTGATCCTTTTTTGTTCGTGTGCTTAGAAGTTTCTTTAAAAGTTCTTCATTCACCCAAGTCTAATTAAATAGAAGAAGCAAGCTTCGTGCGTTCTTCCTCTGTTAACGGCACTAACGGCAGTCTTACAGAGCCAACATCCAATCCTTTTAGCTGAAGAGCTGTTTTTACTGGCACAGGGTTTGGCGCCATAAACATTGCAGACATAATCGGCAATAATTGTTGATGCATTTTTGCCGCTTTTTCTACATTCCCTCCTAAAAATGCCGCTACCATTTCCTGCATTTCATTTCCAATCACATGGGAAGCTACGGATATTACGCCTGTTCCGCCAATAGAAAGAATTGGCAATGTTAAGCTATCGTCTCCGCTATATACAGCGAAATCCGCTTTTGTCCCTGCAATAATTTTGGTCATGGCAGTTAAATTGCCGCTTGCTTCTTTGACAGCAACAATATTATCAATATTAGCTAAACGAATAATAGTTTCTGGTTCAATATTTACTACAGAACGCCCAGGAATATTGTAAATCATTACCGGCAGAGTGGTATTGTCAGCTACCGCTTTAACATGCTGATAAATCCCTTCTTGATTTGGCTTGTTATAGTATGGACCTACTACCATAACAGCGTCTACTCCTGCCGCTTCTGCTTGTTTGGTTAATTCGATGGAATCATATGTGTTATAACTACCTGTTCCTGCAATTACTGGAACTCTCTTTTCCACTACATCTACCACATGTTTAAACAAAGCCACTTTCTCTTGCTTTGATAATGTCGGCGATTCCCCAGTCGTACCTGCTACTACTAATGAATCTGTTCCATTCTCAAGTAAATGGTTAATTAACTGTGTTGTTTTCGGAAAATCAATATGTCCCTTTGCATCAAATGGTGTAATCATGGCCGTTGCTACCCTACCAAATAAACCCATCGTTCCACTCCTATTCTCATTTTCAATCTTGTTGTGTTTTAATGTAACACTTCTTTTTCTAATTCAAATGCATTATGCAATACATTTACGGCTTTTTTTAAGTCCTCTTGCTTTACAAGCACCCAAATTGTCGTATGGCTATCAGCAGACTGCAAAATGCGAATGCCTTCTTTGGATAATGCCGTCACAATTTTAAACGTTACTCCAGGAACACCAGCCATGCCTGCACCAACAACTGATACTTTTGCGCAATCTTCTTCCACAACAGGCTCATAGCCCATTTGCTCTAAAACAGAAACTGCTTTCGCCGTCATTTCTGCACTTACGGTATATACAACACCGTTTGGCGAGATATTGATAAAATCAACGCTGATTTCCTCATTTGCCATTGCTTTAAACACTTGTGCCTGCAAATCGTATTGGTCCTTTTTAGCAAATACCTTCACTTGTGTAACAGGAGCAACATGGGCGATTCCTGTTACAGGTCTTTCTTTTATGTCACTGCCCATATTTTCCGGATTTGCAGTTGTTACAAGCGTGCCAAGTCCTTTGGAATATGTGGAACGAATTCTGATAGGAACTTTTGCTTGCATAGCAATTTCAACCGCTCTAGGATGGATAACTTTTGCGCCTTGATACGCCATATTACAAACCTCTGTATACGTGACAACAGACAAAGGCCTTGCATTTTCTGCAATCCTGGGATCTGCCGTCATAATTCCTTCAACATCTGTAAATATATCAATTACTTCTGCCTCTAAAGCTGCACCTAATGCCGCGGCCGAAGTATCACTTCCGCCTCTTCCTAATGTAGTTGTATCACCATTTGCAGAAGCTCCTTGGAATCCTGCTACCACAACAACATCCACTGTTTCCAGCTCTTTCTTTAAACGGGCAACATCCATTTCAATGATTCTGGCTTGATTAAAATCATCATTTGTTAAAAATCCAGCTTGCGCCCCTGTTAAGGCAGTTGCTTTAATATTGTTTTCCACAAGCATTTCCGTAAAAACAACACTGGATATAATTTCGCCGCAGGATAAAAGCAAATCATTTTCCCTCTTGCTTAATCTATTTTCAGAACCGCCAATTAAAGACAATAGTGTATCTGTTGCATATGGTTCTCCTTTGCGGCCCATTGCCGATACCACCACTACTGCTTTATAGCCTTCGTGCAGTGCATCTTCAATATGTTCTTTTGCTTTGTGGCGCGCTTCTTCATCTCGCACAGAAGTTCCACCAAATTTTTGTACAATTATTTTCATTATAAACACCTCAATACACTTAAAAAAAAGTGCTATTTTTGAGGGTTCTCTATTCTAGAACAGTTTGCGCTTTTAATTCATTAGAAGAATCAAAAGCGCAATTATTCATTGCTGTTTTAAAGACCCTCTATTTCCTTTAACATAACTAGTATAGACTGTTTTCTGAAATTGTACAGAAATGTTCTTTATCTATTTATATGTTAAGCAGAGAGCGCTACTTTGTTGCTACTGTCCATCATCTTTTTTTTATTTATTTTACGATTCCTAACTTCACTAGGCTTTCAGCAATTTGAACAGAGTTCCATGCAGCACCCTTTAATAAATTATCGGAAACAACCCACATATGGAAACCATTTTCTGTATCCAGGTCTTTTCTGATGCGTCCTACAAATGTATCGTTTAACCCAACGCAATTAGCTGGCATTGGATAGATCTGATTGTCTGGATCATCTTGCAGCACGACCCCAGGAGCTGATTTTAACAATTCTTTGATATCAGCAACTGTTACATTATTGTCATTTAATTCGAAATAAACTGACTCCGAATGACCTGTTGCAACCGGGATGCGCACACAAGTAGCCGCTACTTTTAATGTATCATCATGCATAATTTTTTTTGTTTCATTAATCATTTTCATTTCTTCATAAGTAAAGCCATTTTCTGTAAACACATCAATTTGAGGCACTGCATTAAATGCGATTTGATAATGTTTTTTATCGCTTTTTACTGGAAGAATTTTTGGTTCAAAGCTTTCATTATTGATGATGGCTTTTGTTTGGCTGTTTAATTCTTCAACAGCAGCTGCGCCAGATCCTGACACTGCTTGGTAAGTAGAAACTAACACCTTTGACAAACCATATTTAGCTTTTAGCGGCTCTAGCGCTACTACCATTTGAATAGTAGAACAGTTCGGGTTTGCAATAATTCCGTTATGTTTAAATAAATCTTCTTCATTTACTTCCGGCACTACCAATGGTACATTTTCATCCATGCGGAATGCACTTGTATTGTCCACCACAATTGCTCCATGTTTCACTGCATGTGGAGCCAATTCCTTGGAAACTCCGCCTCCTGCACTGAATAAAGCGATATCGATGCCTTTAAAGCTTTCTGGCGTTGCTTCTTGCACTGTTACTTCTTGCCCTTTATAAGTAACCTTTGTCCCAGCAGAACGCTTAGAAGACAAAAGAGTTAATGTAGAAATCGGAAAATCTCTTGACTCAAGTGTTTTGATCATTTGTTGCCCTACTGCTCCAGTTGCTCCAACTACTGCGACGTTAAATCCTTTTTTTTGCTCCATTTAAAGGCTCCCCTTCCAAGGTGAAAATTTCTCTAAGTATAAATATACAATAATGGCGGCGACAAGCTCGCCGCCATCAATGAATATTCTTTATTTTAACACATTACGCAAATATGAACAGAACCTTTTTTCTGATTCTTTCAAAAAGATGCCAAGAACCATTATCATGGTCCAATGCATGCTGTTTTAAGCCCTGACATCTTCAAAATAATGGAATAGAATCCCTCTTAATCCAAATACTTTTCTACAATAACTGGCTGAATCTGCTTGCCTTCAAGTGCCGCTTCAATTGTTTCCGGAAGCGCCGTCATTCTCGCTACCATAGAATTCGGCTTTTTCACCGGGTCATCTTGGCCAAATGGAATAAAATAAATATTTTTGGTTGCCATAAGCCGCATTAAGTTCACGCCATTTAACCCAAGAGCATCATTTGTGGAAATGCCTAACACAACTGGCTTTTGATTGCGCAGCGTTGCTTTTGCTGCCATTAAAACCGCGTTGTCTGTCATCGCATTTGCAAATTTGCTCATGCTGTTGCCTGTTAGGGGAGCGATTACCATGCAGTCCAAAGGAATCTTTGGTCCAAGCGGCTCTGCTGCCACAATGCTGTCAATTGTTTGATTGCCCGTTAATTCTTCGATTTTTTCGATCCATTCAAAGCCTTTTCCAAAACGAGTATTGGTGCTTTTTACATTTCCTGTAACAACAGGAACCACATCCGCCCCAAGGTTTACTAATCTCTCTATTTGTGGATACACTTCTGCGTACGTACAATGTGACGCAGAAATGCCAAACCCTATTCTTTTGTTTTTTAAGCTCATTCTGACTGCTCCTTTCCCTTTTGCAACTCCTCATACAATAGCTGTGACAAAACATCTGCTAAGATATTTCCAGCAGTTTTTGGCGCCACAATTCCAGGCAGGCTCGGTGCCAGCAAAGCTTTAACTCCTCTTTTTTCGGCATATTGAAAATCCGTTCCGCCTGGTTTGGACGCAAGGTCAATAATCAATGTATGCAAGGGCATTTGTTCAATAACGGCAGGAGTAACAACTAAATGAGGAATTGTATTTATACAAATATCAATGTCGCCAACTGCATCTTTAAGAGAATCTATATGCACTGGTATTAAGCCCATTTCTGTAATGCGGGCAAGATGTTCGCTTGTGTTTGCCGCCACTTTCACCTTGCCGCCTAATGCATGGAATGTACGTGCAACACTCATGCCTACGCGTCCTAATCCTAATACAATAATATTAGAACCATGAATGGTTGTATCCGTATGCTGAATAGCCATCATGATCGTTCCTTCTACTGTGGGAATCGAATTTAAGATGGCAACATCATCTCGCTGAAACAACTGAACTAACGATCTGTTGGCATTTTGGGTAATACTATCTAAATAAGCATTGGATATTCCTGAATAAACAACGCAATGAGGAGGCGTCTTTTTTAACAGCTCTTCGGTCAAATATACTTCCTCATTGGAAAAAATGGTATCTACCTGCCCACCAAGTGTTGTTCCTTTTACAGGTATAATAATTGCATCAATCTTGGAAAAATCAACGCCATCGACTTTTTCTTTAGAAGTGCCTGTAAACGCATGATCTAGCTGTTCAAAGCCTATTAAAGAAAGCAATGCATTTTGCTCTGTTAGTTTCCTGACGATTTCGAGCTGTCTCGCATCACCGCCGATAACAGCGATTTTCATCCCTGTCAGCATGAATATTTCACCTTCTTTTTATAAAAATCCACATTTCATGAATCATATTACTTCAACATCTTATGTGAATACTCATTATTCGGTGAGTTTCTTTCGGGAATTTCTCTGAAAAACAAAAGCCGCATCTTTTTTCTATCATCATAATAGAAAAAAGATGCGGCTTTTGCGTTATTTTTAAGTTTTTTAGATAAGTTTATCTCTTTGAAACTATAGCAGTGCTTTTGGCAAAACACCAGTTGGACTAATCAGGGAAACAGAAAAGTTATTTGTGAATATTTGATGAGCCATATTATTTACATCCGCTCTGGAAACGCGATCAATTTGCTCGACAATTTCATCCAATGAGCGATGTTTGCCGAGTAATAGCTCATTTTTTCCATTTCTGCTCATGCGACTATTGGTGCTTTCTAGACTTAGCATTAAGCTGCCTTTTAATTGCTCTTTGCTGTTGTATAATTCTTTTTCTGTGATGCCGTCTTGTTTTAATGTGGCAAGACTTTTTTGAATTGTTTCATACAGTTCATCCAATTGATTTGCACCAGTGCCTCCATAAATTGTCACAATCCCGCTGTCTAAAAAAGCAGAATGATAGGAGAAAATAGAATAGGCAAGCCCTTTTTGCTCCCGTACATCTTGGAATAGCCGCGAGCTCATGCTGCCCCCTAAAATATTATTTAAGGAAATTAAGCTATACATATCCTCATGGCCAACAGGCAATCCATTAAACCCTAGGCATAGATGAGCTTGTTCTGTTTCTTTTTTCCTGGCCATATTATTAGCATGGAATGTGGGAACCGCAAGTTCTTGTGTTCGTTTTCCGGCCTCATACTTGCCGAAATATTTTTCTACTTCGCTAATAAATGTCTCTTCAATATTGCCAGCAATCGAGATGACTACGTTTTCCGGCGTATAATAGTCAAACATATACTGTCTTAATGTATCGCCGTTAAAAGTCGCCAATGTTTTTTCTGTGCCAAGAATCGGATAGCCTAATGGATGTTTTTCATAGATAGCCTGGCTTAGCAGATCGTGCACGATATCATCTGGTGTATCATCATACATTTTTATTTCTTCATACACGACATTTTTTTCTTTCTGCAATTCCTTTTCTTCAAAAGTAGAGTTAAAAAACATATCTGCAAGCACTTCTAATGCCATCGGAGCATGGGCATCCAGGACTTTTGCATAGTAGCATGTATACTCTTTGGAAGTAAAAGCATTGACTTGACCGCCAATGCTATCAAACGATTCTGCAATTTCTCTAGCATTTCTTGTTTTCGTCCCTTTAAAGAACATATGTTCCAAAAAATGAGAAATGCCATTATTGATTTCATCCTCTTTACGAGAACCTGTTCCAATCCATACGCCAATCGCAACAGAACGCACAGTTGGTATATTTTCCAATACAATGCGTACCCCATTTTGGCAAGTATATTTTTTAATCAAGTAGGTTCCTCCTGTTCTAAACGCTAATTAAATTAGCTTATGCGAATGATAGTATATCTTATTCTTAGTATTTTTGCCAAAAAATTGTTTCCGTATAAGAGATTTCTCTTCCTTTATAAACTATAAACGGTGCGAAAACTCTTAATTGTTTTTGGCAACCTGGCGAAATAGATCTGCCCACTCGCTAAATTCTGCTCTCTACTTAAGCGCTTTGCCATTGCGTTCCTCGCTTAACAGCTCTGTTACCGTGTTAATTTCATAGCCTTTTGCTTCAATTTGTTCTATTAATTGATCAAGTGAGCTTGTAGTAGATTTGGTAGGATGCATTAAAATCATTGCTCCATTATGCACTTTTCCTACTACACGGCTAATGAGTTCCTCTGAAGACGGTTTTCTCCAATCAATTGTATCAATCGACCACATGACGGTGCCCATTTTGTATTGGCTTGCAATGTTTACCACTTCATTTGTATAGCTGCCGCTTGGCGGTGCAAACCAAGTGACCGTTTTTCCAGTGGTTGCTTCTATCACATCATTTGTTTTCTTAAGCTCTCGATTTATTTGTGCCGAACCGATTTTGCTCATATCAGGATGGGAATAAGAATGATTTCCCACTTCATGTCCTGCATCAACAATCATTTTGGCAAGGTCAGGGTTTTTTTGCGTCCAGCGCCCTTCTAGAAAAAAGCTTGCTTTTACATGATGCTTTTTTAATACAGCAAGGATATCGGGCAGATACTCATTGCCCCATGCTACATTTACAATAAAGCTGACCATTTGTTTATTTGGATTTCCTTTATAAATAGGCGATGGCGAAAGATCCTCCAAATGCACAGATGGCTTTAGCTGCTTGTATACAAGATCTTTTTCTTTAAATACCCCATCACTTTTCATCTTTTTATAAGACGCGTCGATATCCACTTCTAATCCGTTAATGCCGGGAATCGCTTTCCAAACTGGATCTATTTTAGCATTTTCTGGCGAAATCTTATATTTTTTTGCTTTTTGCTGAATTTCTTCATATAAAGTGTCTTTATTTACAGCAACAAGCATGTTTTCCTGTTTTAGACTTGCAACATATGTATTAGATAAAGGATTATTTGCAATAAGCCATGATATAAGTATTAAAGCTACTAAAGGCAGCATCTTTTTCATTTTATCTTCCCCCTCCTTCTTAATTTTTATGTTTAAAAAGGACAAGGTAGAACGTTTCTTCTAAAGAAACTATAGTCTTTAGGGGAAGTTTTTTAAATAAGGTAGTCTTCTGTTTGGAAAAAATAGAATTGGCAGTCAAATTTTATCTCTAAATAAAAAAGGTTGACTCGTTTAGAAAGAATTGGCTTCCAAGACAGCAAAGTCAAGAAATCATTCTTTTTTTGAGTCAGCCTCCTATTTTTTTAAAATTACACTGTTTTCAGCATAAAGGTATGCTTTAGTTTTTAGCATTTTCCGCTTGTTCTCTTTGTTCACGCAAAACAGCTTTACGAGAAAGATTTACTCTGCCTTGTTTATCGATTTCTGTTACTTTTACAAGAATTTCATCGCCTAAAGCAAGCACATCTTCTACTTTGCCCACTCGTTCTTCCGCAAGCTCAGAAATATGCACAAGGCCATCTTTTCCGTTGAAAATTTCCACAAATGCGCCGAATTTTTCAATTCGTTTTACTTTGCCAAGATACATTTGCCCTACAACCACTTCACGGACAATATCTTCAATAATTTGTTTTGCCTTTTGGTTCATCGCATCATCAACAGATGAAATAAACACAGTTCCATCTTGTTCAATGTCAATTTTAACGCCAGTTTCTTCGATGATTTTATTAATTTGTTTACCGCTTGGTCCAATAACATCGCGGATTTTATCTGGATTAATGCTCATCATCAGAATTTTTGGCGCATAAGAGGACAATTGTTCTCTTGGTGTGTTGATAGTGGAAAGCATCGATTCTAAAATCTGCATGCGGCCGATTTTTGCTTGCTGCAGTGCTTCTTCCAGAATTTCTCTAGAAAGGCCGTCTATTTTAATATCCATTTGCAAAGCAGTTACACCTTTTGCAGTTCCAGCCACTTTAAAGTCCATATCTCCTAAATGGTCTTCCATTCCTTGGATATCTGTTAAAATGCTGTAGAAGTCGCCTGACTTGATTAATCCCATGGCAATTCCTGCAACTGGCGCTTTAATTGGCACACCTGCATCCATCATCGCAAGTGTACTTGCACAAATACTTGCCTGTGAAGTCGACCCATTTGATTCTAATACTTCTGATACTAGACGGATCGTGTATGGGAAATCTTTTTCTGATGGAATAACTGGCTCTAATGCACGTTCGCCAAGTGCTCCATGTCCAATTTCACGACGGCCAGGTCCACGCATTGGTCCTGTTTCCCCTACACTAAAGTTTGGAAAATTATAATGGTGCATAAAGCGTTTTTCTTCTTCTACACCTAAACCATCGAGAATCTGCACATCCCCTAATGCTCCTAATGTACAAATGCTTAATGCTTGAGTTTGTCCACGTGTAAATAATCCTGATCCATGTGTTCTTGGCAATAAATGCACTTCTGAAGAAAGCGGGCGGATTTCTTCCAAGCCGCGTCCGTCTGGTCTTACTTTATCTTCTGTAATTAAACGGCGCACTTCATTTTTTACTAGTTTATCCAAAATTTGCTTCACTTGCTTTAATTCGTCTTCACTTGCTTCTTGTGCTTCGTATTTTTCGATAACAGCATCTTTGACTACTTTAATTGCCGCTTCTCTTGCATGCTTTTCTTGTACGCGGATTGCATCAAGCATTTCTGCTTCGCACAATGCGCGGACATCTGCTTCAATTGTTTGATCTAATTCATATAGAACAACTTCCATTTTTTCTTTGCCGATTTCTTCCGCAATTTTTTCTTGGAAGGCAATCAAGCGTTTAATTTCATCATGGCCAAACATAATCGCTTCAAGCATAACTTCTTCCGGCACTTCATCTGCTCCAGCTTCTACCATATTGATTGCATCTTTTGTTCCGGCAACTGCTAAATTAATATCGCTTTGTTCTGCTTGTTCTACTGTTGGATTAATGACAAATTTGCCATCAATGCGGCCAACATATACACCAGCAATTGGTCCTGAAAACGGTATATCGGATACAGACAATGCAAGAGACGAACCGAACATTGCCGCCATTTCTGTTGAACAGTCCTGGTCCACGCTCATTACTAAGCTGACTACTTGCACTTCATTGCGGAAGCCGTCGGCAAATAGCGGACGAATTGGTCTGTCGATTAAACGACTTGCTAAAATCGCGCGTTCGCTCGGTCTTCCTTCTCTTTTAATAAAACCGCCCGGAATTTTCCCTACTGCATATAATCTTTCTTCATAGTTTACAGTCAGCGGGAAAAAATCTAGATTTTTCGGCTCTTTTGATGCGGTTGCAGTACTTAATACAGCAGAATCTCCGTATCTTACCAATACTGCACCATTTGCTTGCTTCGCTAATTGACCGATTTCGACTGTCAGCTTCCTGCCAGCCCAATCAATGGAATACACATGTTTCTCTTGTCCCATTCATAAACCCCTCTCTACTCATTCACTTATTAGAGGTTTTGGCTTTAAAAAAGTACTACCTAAACCTGCTTGCTTTTTTATTGAAGAAAAATTTCTCCAATATGTATGTTTTTTTTTTAGCTCCAGCGCCTAGCTCCTCGGTCACTTCGCTTCATCAGTTGAAGTCAAAGTGCGCGACTTCTTCTGCTGAAGCTCCAGTGCCTCTCGCCGCTAAACAGGCGCTTTCGCTTTTCTTATAGTATACACAATTTGTGTTACTTAAAAACTATTGTTATGTAATCTTTAAGTTGGGTATATTATATAAGTATCAAGTATTTATTTAAACTGATTTGTACATGTATACCATTCTTATGTTATTCTTGCACAATAAAAAAGCGGGAACAAGTATCCCGCTTTTTTAAACTATCTACGTAGACCAAGTTTATTAATTAAAACACGGTAACGTTGAACGTCTTTATTACGTAGGTATGTTAGTAGATTACGACGTCTACCTACCATTTTTAAAAGACCACGACGTGAGTGATGATCTTTTTTATGTGTACGTAAATGATCATTCAAATTGTTGATTGACTCAGTAAGGACAGCGATTTGAACTTCTGGAGACCCAGTATCGTTCTCATGCGTTTTGTACTCATTGATAAGTTCATTTTTACGTTCTTGAGTGATTGCCATCCTGTTTCACCTCCTATATCCTATTACACTAATCCCCAATTACCGAGCAAAACGTTGGTGAATCGATTTGCCAAGCAATGGTTGTCTTTAGTACGTTTATAAGAATAACCTTTTTCAATAAAAAAATCAAGTTAAAGATGCTTTTTCTTTTATTATTCGTTTCTTTTAGGCAATATGCCCTTATCACTTGCTTCTTAAACCTGTTCATTTACTTTTTTTTGAAAATATTCAAGAGCTTGTTGTTTATCCTTGTGGATTTGGGTCACCAACTCTTCAATCCCAGCAAACTTCTGTTCACTTCGCAAACGGATATGCCACTCCACTGCCACCTTTTCCCCATATATTTCATTGCTGAAATCAAAAATATGGACTTCTACTGATTGCATTATCGTTTCTCGCTCGAAAGTAGGTTTTGTTCCTACATTGCAGACCCCATTGTACCAACTGTCCCCTATTTTAATTTTTACGGCATATACACCTTGGGGCGGCAAAAGCAGGCTTGGGTCGCTTTCAATATTGGCGGTGGGAAAACCGATTGTTCTCCCTCTTTTATCGCCGTGGATGACAATGCCCTCGCTTGTATAAAAGCGACCTAAAAGAGATGGAACTTTCTCCATTTCTCCTTTTTGGATATACGATCGGATAAGGGTAGAACTTACTTTTTCGCCATGATAGGTTTCTTTTTGAATAATGGTGGTTTCAAAAAAGCCTCGCGACTGCTGCTTTAATGTGTCAGCAGTGCCCTCTGCCATTTTCCCATACGTATAATCAAATCCTGCCACCACATGACGAACATTTAAGTTAATTAAAAACTGGTCAACAAATTGTTGTGGAAGAAGATCGGCAAAGTCTTTTGTAAAATCAATAATAAATACATAGTCAATTCCCAGTTTTTCTATTTGTGCTATTTTGGACGAATAAGACGTCAACAGAGAAATAGCTTTATTGTTTCCCAGCACAGCAGAAGGATGGGGATCAAATGTCATGACTCCACTTTTCCATCCTTTTTTTGCGGCGATTTCCTTTGCTTCTCCAATCACTTTCTGATGACCTAAATGAACGCCATCAAAATAGCCTAATGCCATGACCAACGGCGGAAAATCGTTATTTTTAATGTTTTCAGGGTTATTAATTCTCACAACTTCCACTACACTACTCACCTTTTCTAGCTATATAATTATATTTATTCAAAAATCATGCATTTTCTTTAGGTTGTTTTCATAAACTTTGCTACTGTTTTATGAGTGGATCCTCTGGTTTGAGTGGAAAAATCCTGTTCCAAACAGCTGCCTTTTAACAAATAGCCTAAAAAATGGGCAAGGATTTGTCCATCAAACAAAAAAAATCAAAGCACTTTTAAAATTTTGCTTGGTTTGATTTTCCCTGTTTTTGCAGGATGATGCACATAAATAGCCAATGCTTCTCCTTTTTTAGACTCCATTGCAATCGGGCCCTCTATTTCTTCTAGTTCTGGTGGCATATCGAGCACCATGCCGTTTCGCACCTTCATAGCTAATGTATCATTTATTTGAAATTTCGGCAAATCGCATAAAGCATCCTCTAACGGGCGCAAATGCTGTTCAATTGTTCCATTCTGCTGTTTTTCAGCCACTTCTTCTAGCGTTAAGCAGTCTTTTTTTGTCATCGTTGCCGATCTTGTTCTTGTAAGCCGCGACATATGGGCAGGATATCCAAGCAGTTCCCCCATCATTACAGCAAGTGTACGAATATAGGTGCCCTTGCTGCAATCAACAGTAAAGCGAAAAGAAACCGTTTCTCCAGAAAGCTCTTCCCAATCATCCAATAGCTGTAAGGAATAAATGGTTACTTTTCGTGTCGGCCGCTCTACTTCTATTCCCTGCCTTGCATATTCATACAGTCTTTTGCCATTCACTTTTACAGCTGAATACATGGGCGGCGTTTGTTTAATAGGTCCTGTCAATGTATGGAGAACTTTTTCTACCATGTCTCTTGTTATGATTTGCTTCACCTTTTGTTGCTGGACTATTTCTCCTGACGCATCCTCTGTTGTGGTCGAAAAGCCGATCGTTACTTCGCCTTCATACGTTTTGCCGGCATCTGTAATATATTCCGCCACTTTTGTCGCTCTGCCTAAACAAATGGGCAGCACGCCATCCACATCTGGATCTAGTGTGCCTGTATGGCCGATTCGTTTCATATGTAGAATTTTGCGCAGTTTAAATACACAATCATGTGATGTCATCCCTTTTGGTTTCCATAAAGGCAATATTCCTTCCATTATCTAAGCTCCTTTTCTAAGTGATTGCCATTATTTTTAAAAAATAAGTTATTGTCGCAATATGAAAAAAGGCGGCTTTCTTATCCCATTCTTCCACATGCAATAAAAAGAAAAAATGCCTCCTTTTTATTGCACAGGGAGTTTGACATAATAAAAGCCACCCCTCATATAAGCAACATTGTTTACTTCTCTTCTGAATGTTCTTCTTTGGCAATTTGATGAAGCAATGTATCAATACGATTTCCGTAATCGATGGATTCATCAAATTCAAATGTAATTTCAGGAGTTTTGCGCAAACGAATTCTTTGTCCAATTTCTGAACGGATAAATCCTTTTGCTTTTGCCAACCCTTTTAACGTATTTTCACGCTGCAATTGATCTCCTAAAACAGAGATATAAACCGTTGCTTGCTGAAGATCACCTGTAACATTCACATCTGTTACTGTTACAAACCCGATGCGAGGATCTTTAATCTTGCGGCTAATGATCTCGCCAAGCTCTTTTTTCATTTGTTCTCCAACACGATTTGGTCTAAGGCTCATTATATTCCACCTCTTTTATTAAAGCCATTCTATATCTGTAAGTGTTCTCTCCATTTCTGGAAAAGAGTCAATAAATTTTACTGCATGATTCAGTTCTCTTTCTACAGATATCTTGTTTGAAGCAACAGCCGCTACAGCTATTTTTGTATGCTGCCAAGTATCCTGAAAGTCTACTTCTGATACAGAAATATTATATTTTTGCTTTAAGCGGGTTGTAATTCGCTGAAGTACAGCCCGCTTTTCTTTTAACGAATGGGCATCATAAATGATTGCTTCAACAGTTAAAAGACCTATAATCATTTGCGTTCAATTTCTTCCATAATATATGCTTCAATAATGTCGCCTTCTTTAACATCATTAAAGTTTTTGATTGTGATACCACATTCGTAGCCTTGGCTTACCTCTTTGGCATCATCTTTAAAACGTTTTAATGCATCAATTTCGCCTTCGAAAATAACCACGCCATCACGAATTAAACGAATGCCGCTGTCTCTTGTAATTTTTCCGTCTGTTACATAAGAACCGGCAATTGTACCAATTTTAGATACTTTAAATGTTTGGCGGATTTCTGCTTGGCCGATGATCTTTTCTTGGAATTCTGGATCCAGCATCCCTTTCATCGCTGCTTCGATTTCTTCAATTACTTTATAGATAATGCGGTGAAGGCGTACATCTACCTCTTCTGCATCTGCTGCTCTTTTCGCATTTACATCTGGACGAACATTAAATCCGATAACAATTGCATTGGATGCTGCTGCAAGGGTAATATCTGATTCATTAATTGCCCCAACTGCTGTATGAATAATCTTAACGTTTACGCCTTCTACCTCAATTTTGTAAAGTGCTGCTGCTAATGCTTCTGCAGAACCTTGAACATCCGCTTTTAAGACGATATTAAGATCTTTCATTTCTCCTTGTTTCATATGCTCAAATAAATTATCCAAGCTGATGCGTGTTTTTTCTGATCTTTGTGCTTGAATAGCTTGAGTCGAGCGCGCTTCCCCTACTTGTCTTGCTGTTTTTTCATCTTTAAAGACAACAAAACGGTCACCAGCTTGAGGCACTTCATTTAATCCTGTGATTTCAACAGGTGTAGATGGTCCAGCGCTTTTTACACGGCGACCTAAATCATTTACCATTGCACGAACGCGGCCAAATGTATTGCCCACTACAATTGGATCTCCGATATTTAATGTTCCGTTTTGAACTAACAATGTAGCAACAGAACCTTTTCCTTTATCAAGCTCTGCTTCGATTACCGTTCCAACGGCATTGCGCTTCGGATTTGCTTTGTATTCTTCCACTTCTCCTACAAGCAGGATCATTTCGAGTAATGTATCAATTCCTTCACCTGTAAGAGCAGATAGAGGAACAAAGATAGTATCCCCACCCCAAGCTTCTGGCACTAATCCATGTTCTGTCAATTCCTGCATAACGCGATCAGGATTAGCTGAAGGTTTATCCATTTTATTTACTGCTACAATAATTGGCACTTCAGCTGCTTTCGCATGGTTGATTGCTTCAATTGTTTGTGGCATAACCCCGTCATCTGCTGCTACTACTAGAATAGTGATATCGGTAATTTTTGCCCCGCGTGCACGCATTGTTGTAAACGCTGCGTGTCCAGGAGTATCCAAGAAAGTGATTTTTTTGCCATTTTCTTCAATTTGGTATGCACCAATATGCTGTGTGATACCGCCTGCTTCTCCAGCTGTTACTTTTGTGTTTCGGATGCTGTCAAGCAATGTTGTTTTCCCATGGTCCACGTGTCCCATGATCGTTACAACAGATGGACGCTCTACTAATTCTGCATCTTCATCATCTGTAAAATATACTTCTAAATCAGTTGCATCGATTTTAATTTCTTCTTCCACTTCTACACCATAGTCGCTTGCAATCAATTCAATCGAATCTTTATCCAAGTCTTGGTTGATGGTAGCCATTACACCAAGCATAAATAATTTTTTAATGATTTCAGATGGTTCGCGATGCAATTTTTTTGCTAATTCGCCGACTGTCAATGATTCGCTGAATGTAATTTTTGTCGGCAATTCCTTTTCCTTTTTAGGAGCAGGCGGTGCTGCAGGCGCTTGATTTTGCTGCTTGCCTTTGCGGTTATTGTTTTTATTATTAGGACGGTTATTTGTTTTTGATTTATTAAAGGTTGATTTATTATCTTTCGTATTCTTCACAGATTGATTTACTTTCCCCTTTTCGACCATTGCATCTGTCTCCTCCTCGTAGCTTGCTGCTATATTTTTTGCAGGATTTATTTGCGATGGTTTATTTTGGCTGTTCCCAGCGCGCTTATTATAGACCTTATCCAACTGTTTTACAGCATCATCTTCTAAAGTTGTCATATGATTCGATACTTCGACATTCATACCTTTTAGCTGCGTAATAACATCTTTACTGGAAATATTGAATTTTTTAGCGTATTCATAAACTCGCATTTTACTCATCATTTCACCCCCGCTAGAATTAATCGAGCAGCGTTAAAAGTTTTTTTGCAAATCCATTATCCAAAACAGCGACAACTACTCTCGCTTCTTTACCGATAGACTGTCCCAATATTTCTCGGTTTGGAACCTTTCGAACTGGCACATGATATGATTTGCATTTATCGGTAATCTTTTTTGTCGTATTTTCCGACGCATCTTCTGATAATAAAATAAGTTTTGCAGTTCCGCTTCTAATTTCCTTAACGGCCAATTCCTCGCCAGAGGTAATTTTCCGTGCTCGATTTGCTAAGCCAAGTAATGACATCCATTGTTTTTGGTTCATTTGGACTGTCTTTGCTCCTTCTCAATTAATTCCAGCAGCTCTTCATAAATAGCCTCTTCAATAGAAACGCCAAGCTGGCTGGAAAGAATATTTTTTTTCTTGGCTAAAAGCACTGCTTCTTTATCCTTAGAAAGATATGCCCCGCGTCCGGATTTCTTTCCTGTTAAATCAACAGCTACTTCTCCTTCTTTCGAGCGAACGATGCGAACTAGTTCTTTTTTCGGCCTCATCTCACCGGTAGCAACACATTTACGCATTGGAACTTTTTTCGGTTTGTTCACACACATTCACCTCAATCAATCCAAATCTTCTGTCGTTAAATGAAATTCATCCTGCTCGTCTTCTGCCGCATCATCAAATGTTATTAAAGAAGCTTCTGTTGGGTAAATTCCTGCTTCTCTTGCTTCACTTTCTGACTTAATATCGATTTTCCAGCCAGTAAGTTTTGCAGCCAAACGAGCATTTTGGCCTCTTTTTCCAATCGCTAAAGATAATTGATAATCAGGAACAATCACCGTTGTTGCCTTTTCTTCCTCATTAACGATTACTTCCAATACTTTCGAAGGGCTTAAGGCATTGGCAACAAATACGGTTGGATCTTCGGACCATTTTACGATATCAATTTTTTCGCCTTTTAATTCATTGACGATTGTTTGCACGCGTGTTCCTTTTGGTCCTACACATGAACCTACTGGATCCACTTCTTCGTTATCGGAATGCACAGAAATTTTAGATCTGTCGCCAGCTTCGCGTGCCACAGATTTTATTTCTACAGTGCCATCAAATATTTCTGGAACTTCCATTTCAAATAGTCTTTTCAAAAGGCCAGGATGTGTTCTGGAAACATAGATTTGTGGTCCTTTTGTTGTTTTTTCTACCTTTGTGATAAACACCTTAATGCGGTCATGCGGCTTGTAGAATTCATTTGGCATTTGTTCATTCGCAGGCAGTATTGCTTCAATTTTCCCTAAGCTTACATAAATAAACTTACTGTCCTGACGCTGAACAATCCCTGTCATGATATCTTCTTCACGGTCGATAAATTCAGAATAGATAATGCCTCTTTCTGCTTCACGAACTCGCTGGGTCACCACTTGTTTTGCTGTTTGTGCAGCAATGCGCCCAAAATCTTTTGGCGTCACTTCCAATTCCACAACATCTTCCACTTCGTAGTTTGGATTAATTTTTTGTGCATCCTCAAGAGATATCTCAAGACGTGGATCAAACACCTCATCCACCACTTCTTTGCGGGCATATACACGCATAGTGCCTGTTCCTAAATTTAAATCAATTCGAACATTTTGTGCTTGGTTGAAGTTGCGGCGGTATGCCGAAATAAGAGCTGCTTCGATAGCATCCATGATAACATCACGTGATATCCCTTTTTCTTTTTCAAGCAAATAAAGAGCATCCACTAATTCACTGCTCATAAAGATTGTATCCCCCTTTTAATCTCCTAAAAAAATGTAGGGCAACCTAAAGGCTGCTTTAATTTACGAAAAGGTTACGGCAAGACGCGCTTTAGCCACTTTTTCGTATGGAATCACTACTGTTTTTTTTCTTGTTTTAATTTTTATTTCTACTGATAAGCTTGTTCCATCAAAGCTTGTTAGCGTGCCTTCAAATGCTTTTTCATTGTCAATCGGTTCATATGTTTTCACAAACACATTTTTCCCGATAGCTCTTTCAAAGTCTTTATCCTTTTTTAAAGGTCTTTCGGCACCTGGCGATGATACTTCTAGAAAATAGTTTTCTGTAATCGGGTCGACTTCATCTAGTTTTTCGCTTAGCTTTTCGCTAACCGCTGCGCATTCATCTATATCTACTCCACTTTCTTTATCAATAGACACTCGCAAAAACCAATTGGGCCCTTCTTTTACATATTCTACATCCACTAGTTCTAAATGAAGCTCTGCTAAAATGGGTGTCACCATTTCTTCTACTAATTCTGTTACTTTGCTCAACTTTTTCCCTCCTTGTACAAGGAACCGTTCTTTTGTAAAAAGTTCCTAAAATCAGGAATCCACTATACTTTTAGACAATACGCTCTTAGTTTCATCAATCTTAAAACTTAGATGATGTTCTTACTATACCTTTCCTTTAATAAATACATGCAAGTAGTATAAAGGTTTTTATGTAGTTACACATTCAAAACTTGCCTGTTAGAAAACAGGCAATGCCGCTTTCCTTTTGAAAAAAAATGTGTACACAATAGGAAAGAGTGGGTTGCCCCACTCTCATTTTGCGAAAGTTATCTTTAGTATCTCCAAAGTAACTATACCATAATCATTGCTTTTATGCAAATGAAGGGCAAACCCTTCCTGCCTTCCAATCCCCTTTTCAGCCTCCATCTTCTAAAGCATTAGAATAATGACAATTGGTTTTGATCCGGCATGCCTGCTAAACAGCCATGATTATCTAAATATTCCATAATCGTTTTGGATACTTTGCCTCGCTGCTGCAAGTCTTCTTTTGATAAAAATTCGCCGTTTTCTCTTGCACGAACAATATTGAGGGCTGCGTTGGTGCCTAATCCCGGAATACTATTAAATGGCGGAATTAATGCATTTCCTTCAATAATAAATTCTGATGCACTTGATTTGTATAAATCCACCTTTTGAAAAGTGAAGCCGCGTTCTACCATTTCATAGGCCAATTCCATAACAGTCAATAGATTTTTCTCTTTTGTAGAGGCATCCAGCCCTTTTCCGCTGATTTCATCAATGACTGCTTTAATGCTGTGCGAGCCTTTTACCATGGCATCCACATCAAAATCCTCGGCACGAACTGTAAAGTATGCTGCATAATAAAGCAGCGGATGATGCACTTTAAAATACGCAATCCTTACAGCCATTAGTACATATGCGGCCGCATGCGCCTTGGGGAACATATATTTTATCTTTTTGCATGAGTCGATATACCATTCCGGCACTTCATTTTTGCGCATTTCTTCTTCCATCTCATCGGATAGGCCTTTCCCCTTACGCACACTTTCCATAATTTTAAACGCAAAACTTGGATCTAATCCTTGATAGATCAGATAAACCATAATATCATCACGGCATCCAATAACTTCACTTAGATTGCAAATATTATTATGAATAAGCTCTTGTGCATTTCCAAGCCATACGTCTGTTCCATGGGATAGACCAGAAATCTGCACCAGCTCGGAAAAAGTAGTCGGTTTTGTGTCTTCCAGCATTTGTCGAACAAATTTTGTACCAAACTCAGGAATTCCAAACGTACCCGTTTTACAGTTAATTTGTTCTGCTGTTACTCCTAAAGACTCTGTACCGCTGAATATCTTCATTACTTCCGGATCGTCTGTCGGGATTGTTTTCGGATCGATTCCGCTTAAGTCCTGCAGCATCCGTATTACTGTCGGATCATCGTGTCCAAGTATATCTAGCTTTAATACATTGTCATGAATAGAATGGAAATCAAAATGCGTTGTTTTCCATTCGGAGTTTCGGTCATCTGCCGGGAATTGAATTGGTGTAAAGTCGTATACATCCATATAGTCCGGAATAACGATAATCCCGCCCGGATGCTGTCCAGTTGTCCGTTTTACTCCCGTACACCCTGATGCTAACCGGTCAATTTCCGCTCCCCTTATTTGCAGATTATTATCATTTTGATAGGCTTTTACATACCCATAAGCTGTTTTGTCTGCAACAGTGCCAATCGTTCCAGCACGATATACATACTCCTCGCCAAACAATACTTTCGTATAATTATGAGCGTGCGGCTGATATTCTCCGGAGAAATATGATGATAGGTAAGCATTTGAAGTTATCTCCAGCTTTTCCCCCATCTCACACCGTACGTGACCCTTTCAGTGTCATACGGCGTTCCATCGTTAACATTGTCGAAGTTATTCAGCTAAGTTTTGGATTTCCTACTTCCGTTCTTAACTGATTTAGTTTCTTAACTGCTTTTAAATCAAAAGTTTCAAGTATCATTTTGTACTTTGGATTTAGTGTTGGATTATTATTATGAATTAACATATAGATAATACTCGTTTGTCCCGTATTCCAATAGTCCATAGTTGTTTGAGAAGCTTGGAGTGATTAACGTTATCGAAAAATCCTTTTATGTCCACATCTACCACATAATGATTTAAACTATGATTTACTAGATGATAGCACCTTGCCAATGCATCGTGGGTACTTCTTTTTGGTCTAAAACCAAAGCTGTTTGAGTTGAACTTTCCTTCCACAATCGGTTCTAGAATTTGCAAAAACATTTGCTGAATTAGTCTATCCTCAATTGTCGGAATTCCAAGTGGTCTCATATCGCCATTAGGTTTAGGTATTAGTACCCTCTTTACAGAATGTGGTTCGTAGTTTTTGAGTCTTTTTCTTGTTAATGCTACAAGCTTATTGGTATCCATACTTTGTAGATGTTTGATTGTGTGTCCATTTGTGCCCTTTGTTTTGCTTCCAGTGTTACTTTTGATATTTCGATATGCTAACCTAATGTTCTCTTCCGATATGATAATATTATATAGGGTTTTAAAGTATCTGCCGTTAGCACTTTCATCGTATAAACTATCCAACTGGTCTTGCATCCCAAAGTATTCGTTGTTTCTTAACTTTTGTATCATTAAGTCAGTCAACTAATCACTTCCTCTCGAAAGTTTTCGTTTCTTTAAGTCTTACTAGAACCTGACTTTTTGTAGGTTTGTTTCGACGTTAACGACTAATGCCCTTCCCTCAAGAACGTTTTATCCTCTGACCTATTGGTTATTCAGTCGTCATAGGCATTCTTGTCAGCGGTACTACGGCATCACTGCCACTTCCGTAAATCTATGTTATAGCGTTCGCTTTTCCATAGAAACACCTTTAACGAAGTGCAACCTTCTGATGTGTCGGAAGCTTCTCACGTTCCACTATTCCTATCTTTACATAATCTACTTAGGTCCCCCCTAAATCCCGTTGAGCTGGACTGTGCCTGTAACACAGTATGGACTTTCATAATCAAACGTTTACTCATCCACACTCAAAATTCCTAATAGGAATCCATACCATTTCTAGTATGTGACATTAACGAGAAGTCAGTCGAGGGTTCGTCCCAGTTATTCTACTGATACTAACCATATAGATTTTATAGACACCAGACCTATCATTCACGGAAGCTTTGTAGCTCCTTTTCCTCGCCTAAAACGTTAGGGTGAACTTCAGCCCACTTTAGCGGGCTTCAGACAAAAGTTGTTTTTGCAATACTTCTAATGCCTGCCGCAGCTTCAATGAGTGCGTTTCAGGACGTTACTCCATCATTCCACACTTCGGAATAGTAATTCTCCTAGCTTTAAAAGCTAGTGGCTAATCTTTTCAATTAGCAACGTGACGCACTCAAATCAATATCGGGAACCTTATCTCCCTTAAACCCGAGAAATGTTTCAAACGGAATATCATGACCGTCTTTTTTGTAAGAAATTCCGCAATTTGGACAATCTTTATCAGGCAAGTCAAAACCTGAACCAACAGAACCATCATTAAAAAACTCCGAATGTTTGCATTTTGTACAAACATAATGTGGCGGCAGCGGATTTACCTCTGTTATTTCCGTCATTGTCGCAACAAAAGAGGAGCCAACAGAACCACGGGACCCTACTAAATACCCATCATCCAGCGACTTTTTTACAAGTTTATGGGAGATCAAATAAATAACGGCAAACCCATGGCCGATAATGCTTTTTAATTCCTTTTCCAAGCGGGCTTCCACTATTTCAGGAAGTACATCACCGTAAATCTTTCGAGCCATGCTATAGCTCATCTCGCGCATTTCCTCATCAGAGCCTTCAATTTTCGGTGTATATAAATCATCTTTAATTGGTTTAATGATATCAATCATATCTGCAATTTTGTTGGAATTTTCCACAACAATTTCTTTTGCTTTTTCTTCTCCTAAAAAACGGAAACAGTCCAGCATTTCATTTGTTGTCCGGAAATGCACATCTGGAAGTTTATGTCTATTAAGAGGATTTGCCCCACCTTGTGATCCTACTAATATTTCCCGGTAAATTTTATCATTTGGATTCACATAATGAACATTTCCAGTCGCTACTACAGGGATTTCTAACTTCTCCCCTACACGAACAATATTTGCGATAATCTCTTCTAATGCCTTTTCATCATTAACAAGTTCCATCTCGATTAAATGTGCATATACTTCCTTTGGCATTACTTCAATATAATCATAAAAAGGTGCAATTTCTTCTACTTCCTCAGGAGCCTTTTGCATCATGGCCTCAAATACTTCCCCTTTATCGCAGGCAGAGCCAATCAGCAATCCTTCCCGATGCTTTTGCAGCACAGAACGCGGAATTCTTGGAACCCGGTAGAAGTAATTGATATGAGAAATAGAAACTAATTTAAATAGATTTTTTAGACCTACATCATTTTGTGCAAGAACGGTGCAATGGTAAGGACGCGCTCTTTGGTACGCATTGCCTTGTCCCATATTGTCATTCAGCTGATTATGGTTGGTAATTCCCTTTTCCGCTGCATCTTTCAGCATTTTCAAAACCAGATATCCTGTTGCTTCTGCATCATAAATGGCGCGGTGATGCTGGGTCAATTCAATATCAAATTTTTTCGCCAATGTATTTAAGCGATGATTTTTTAATTCAGGATATAAAAATCGTCCAAGCTCTAATGTATCAATTACTGGGTTGGTCGATTTTGGAAGGCCCGCCTTCTGGTAGCCTACATTGATAAAGCCTACATCGAAAGAAGCATTATGGGCAACCAAAATGCCATCCCCCGTCCACTCTGCAAATTTGCGCAATACAATATCTATTTCTGGCGCATCTTGGACCATTTCATCTGTAATGCCTGTTAGATTAATGGTTGTGGCAGATAAACGATGATGAGGATTGGCAAAAGATTCAAACCGGTCAACAATTTCGCCATTATGGATTTTGACTGCTGCCAATTCAATAATTGTGTTATAAACAGCAGATAATCCCGTTGTTTCTACGTCAAAAACCACATAAGTTGCATCCTCGAGGGAAATATCTTTTGGATTGTAGGCAATCGGCACTCCATCATCAACTAAATTCATCTCTACACCATATAAAATTTTTATATCATTTTTTTTGCCTGCCCCAAATGCTTCAGGAAAACTTTGGGCGACTGCATGATCTGTGATGGCGATTGCTTTATGGCCCCATTTTTTTGCTTGACCAACCAAGTTTCCAACAGAAGAAACAGCATCCATTTGGCTCATTGGCGTATGAAGATGAAGCTCTACTCTTTTTTCCTCTTCATTTGCGGTATCTTTTCTTTCAACCGGCTTGATTTCATTTAAATCATTACCAATCATCACTAAATCACGGACAAATGTATCATTTTGAATGCTTCCCCGTGCTCTGAGCCACATCCCTTTTTTTACCAATTGGAATAAAGCCGCATCCTCTTTGTCTCTAGAAAACATTTTAACTAAAATAGAGCTGGTATAATCCGTTATTTTAAATGTCAACAATGTTCTGCCACTGCGCAATTCCTTTGTCTCTGCAAAAAACACATAACCTTCCACCGTAATCCGGCGTTCTTCATCGACAATTTCTTCCATGCGGCGGTAGTCGCTGTCATCCTTAATTGTCAAGCCAATTGTAAGCGGTCCTGATGGAATCCCTATATCATTTGCTTCTTTTTCCGCTTCCATCTTTTGAATATCAAGGAGAGCCTGTTTCCCTCTTTCTTGATCTTCGCGCTGCTTTGCCTGCAAAAATTGTTCATATTCTGCATTGGATGCTTCTTGTTTTATGTCTGTCTCCAATACAAGGGGAGGAAAACCAAAATACTGGTAAGCATCTGTAATCATTTGTGCATATTTTCGTTTAATCGCAAGTCCTTCCATCTCATTGCGAACATGGATGGTCAGTTTATTCCCTTGAATGTTCGGAACTTGTTCATTTAGCAATTTAACAAGAGGAGGCGATATGCCTTGCATCTGTTCAATGACACTAGACCAATAATCTTTGATTAAGCTGTCTGTCACAAGTGGATTTTGAACATTTATGGAATACGTAACTGAAGCAATATGAGAAAAATTAGTCAGTAATTTTGTAGTAAAAAGCTGATAAATGGAAAATGGAATAATTTCATCAAACAAAAAGTGAAAATGCCATTTTCTTGCGCGTTTTTCAATTACAAGCTTATCAATCTTTGCATTGCGAAAATGGCCGACATACTGATCATCTGTTAACTCCAATTGCTGCAGAAGCAATTGGAATCTATCTATTCGATTGTTTATATCACTCATTATCCCTCTCCTTTCTTTTGTCTTTTTTGCATACTGCTATAAAAAATAAGCAACTATCATTATACCATATCGGATATCACCTTTAAGCTGCTTCCCGCCTGTAGACTTGATAGCACAACTTTATACTTTAACATAAGCTTTTTTGTTAATCTACTTTAAAACATAGTTTAGCCGATTATGCCGATGATTGGTCATCTCTTTAAGCATAATCGGCCAAAAAGACGGCCCCAACAATGGAGCCGTCTTAGATTACCGCTTATTTTCCCAGTAAATTATTGATTGTTTTCACTAATTCATTTTCATGCACTTCCAGCATTTCGCCAGTAGCTCTTACTTTCACTTCCACGATGCCCTCAGAAGCTTTTTTCCCGACTGTTATGCGAATTGGCAAACCAATTAAATCAGAATCAGCAAATTTAACGCCAGGACGCTCTGTACGATCATCGACCAATACATCCAAACGATTTGCTTTTAAAACGCTGTATAGCTTATCCGCTAATTCTGTTTGTGCTTGGTCTTTTGTATTAACAGGAATAACATGCACATCAAATGGTGCAATATCATGTGGCCATACAATTCCTTTTTCATCATGGAACTGTTCCACAATTGCAGCCATTGTTCGTGATACACCAATGCCGTAGCAGCCCATAATGATTGGCTGTGTGCGGCCGTTTTCGTCCAAATAAGTAGCTCCCATCGCTTCACTATAGCGAGTTCCTAATTTAAATACATGACCTACTTCAATTCCTTTTGCAAACGCAATTGTCCCTTTTCCATCTGGAGACATGTCGCCTTCTTGGATAAAGCGAAGATCTGCATATTGAGATACTTGGAAATCACGCTCTGGGTTGACATTGATATAATGATAGTCTTCTTCATTTGCACCGCAAATGCCATTAACGATTGATTTTACTCCATTATCTGCAATCACTTCGATATCTTCTTTTACATCAATTGGTCCAAGCGAACCGACGCTGCAGCCTAACACACTTGCAGTCTCCCCAGCTTCTGCCAGTTCAACAACATCTGCTTCCAATAAATTCTTCACTTTAATGTCGTTTACTTCATGATCGCCGCGCACTAATACCAGTACATATTTTTCATCCACTTTAAACAGCAAGGACTTGATGCATTGATCTGCCGCAGCATTTAAGAAGCTTGATACTTGCTCAATCGTTTTTTGATTTTCTGTTTTTACTTTTTCTAGCGCTAAAAGCGGCTTGTCCTCTTTTTCATATGCAACAACAACAGGTGCCATTTCGATATTTGCCGCATAGTTGGATTCTGTTGAATACGCGATCGTATCTTCCCCAACATCCGACAATACCATAAACTCATGAGTATCTTTTCCGCCCATTGCGCCACTATCGGCAATGACAGCGCGATAGTTTAAATCGCAGCGTGCAAACACATTGCAGTAGGCTTGGAATAAAGCATCATATACTTCATCTAAGCTTTCATGTGTGGAGTGAAAAGAATAAGCATCTTTCATAATAAATTCTCGGCCGCGTAAAATTCCAAATCTTGGTCTTTTTTCATCGCGGAATTTTGTCTGGATTTGATATAAAGCAAGAGGCAAACGTTTATATGATTTCACTTCATCACGAACAAGGCTTGTAATCACTTCTTCATGCGTAGCGCCTAAAGCAAATTCACGATTATTGCGGTCATTTAAACGCATTAATTCTGGCCCATACGTATACCATCTGCCGGATTCTTGCCAAAGCTCAGCTTGCTGCATAGCAGGCATCAATAATTCAACAGCACCTGCTGCATCCATTTCTTCTCTGATAATTTGTTCAATTTTTTTTAGCACTTTATTCGCTAACGGCAAATAAGAATAAATTCCACTTGCATTTTGGCGAATATATCCAGCACGCAAAAGCAGCTGATGACTGGAAATCTCTGCGTCTGCTGGAACTTCCCTTAATGTTGGAATAAGCATTTTACTTTGTTTCATCTTTATGACACCTCTATAATAATTGGTTGGTTTACTATTTCATATTGTTAATTAAAAAAATACGAACATGAGGGATGTTCTCCCTCATGCGAAAAAAATCATTATCTTAGAAAAAATCGCTGAATATCATTCCATGTTACCACAATCATCAATAGCATAAGCAGGGCAAATCCGATAAAATGAACCATGCTTTCTTTATGCCGGTCAATCGGTTTGCCGCGGACTGCTTCAATTGCAAAAAACAACAATCTGCCGCCGTCAAGAGCTGGAAATGGCAATAAGTTCATAATCCCAAGATTGATGCTTAAAATCCCTGCCCATTTCATTAAGTAGTAGATGCCAGATTGAGCTACAGTATCCGTTGATTTATATATCCCAACAGGCCCGCTTAATGCATCAATGGAAAATTGGCCTGTAACTAGCTTGCCAACAGCTCCAAGAATTTCTTTTGTCCATGTATATGTTTCTACTGCTCCATACTGGACCGCTTTAAGAGGAGATTTTTCCATGGGGCTGTAGACACCAATTAGCCCGATTGTTTTTCCATCCTCTGTTTCCGTTGCTTTTGGTGTAACATCAATGGTCATTTCTTTTCCATTGCGAAGCAAGTTTAATTCTAAATCTTCTCCAGGACTTTTCTGAATAATCGATACAACCTCTTGCCAGCTTGTCACAGAATCTCCATCAATACTGACAACTGTATCACCTTCCTTTAAGCCCGCCTGAATCGCTTCTCCGTCCTCTATTAATTTGCCAAGCTTCGGCTGGTCGGATGGAATTCCTTGAAGAAGGGCGATTAGCACAAACACTACAAATGCCAAAACAAAGTTCATCATCGGTCCTGCTACAATTGCCATTGTACGTTGTCCCAATGTTTTGCTAGCAAACTGGCGATCATATGGCGCAATTTGAGACGCAACGCCATTTTCCACTATAACGGCATCTTTTTTAATAGGAAAAATGAGCAGTTTTTCATCGAGATCATCTTCTGCGTATCCTTTAATGAACAACTCATGCTCTAAATCCGCTGCTTCAACATTTATAATGCGTGCATTAGGATATTTTTCTTTGTTATTGATAATAATTTTTGTGACTTCTTCATTTTTATCAAGAATAAGACCGATGCGATGTCCTGCTTTAATGGCAACCATCTCTGGATCTTCGCCAGCCATGCGGACATATCCTCCTAAAGGAAGCAGTCTAATCGTATATGTTGTTTCTCCACGTTTTTGCGAGAATATTTTCGGTCCAAAGCCAATGGCAAATTCCCGGCATAAAATCCCTGCTCTTTTCGCAAAGATAAAGTGGCCCAATTCATGAAAAAAAACTAAGGCACCAAAGATAATAATAAACGCTACTACTGTATTCAAAATATAACCACCTTTTTATCGAAGTGTGCTTACTTTTTTCCTTGTTTCCAAATCAACCTCTTGTATAACAGCAAGACTTGGGTTTGCTATATTTTGATGATCATTGATAGCTTGTTCAATCAGTTCTTCTATTTGCAGAAAGCTAATTTCTCCTGCCAAAAATTTAGCGACAGCTATTTCATTTGCTGCATTTAATACTGTTGGCAATGTTCCACCTGCTCTGCCTGTTTCATATGCATAGCGAAGACAGCGAAATCTATCGAAATCCATCTCCTGGAAGTGAAGCTTTCCTATGCTCGCAAGATCCAGTCGATTCGCTCCCTGTAAAGGAATACGATCTGGATAAGTTAACGCATATTGAATGGGGACTCTCATATCAGGGGATCCCAACTGCGCCATCACACTGCTGTCATGAAACTCGACCATAGAATGGATGATGCTTTCTTTATGAAGCAATACATCAATTTTATCGTATGGCAGGGAAAATAGCCAATGCGCTTCTATTACTTCCAGCCCCTTATTCATCATTGTCGCAGAATCAATTGTAATTTTTGCTCCCATTGACCAGTTAGGATGATTCAGAGCATCCTCTCTTGTAACATGCTTTAAATCCGCTCTTGCCAGTTCTCGGAAACTTCCCCCTGAGGCAGTGACAATCAAACGCTCAATATTTTTTTCCTGTTCTCCTTGCAAGCATTGAAAAATGGCTGAATGTTCACTATCGACAGGAAGAACTGCCACATTGTTTCTTTTTGCTGCTTCCATTACTAGGTGGCCTGCTGTCACCAATGTTTCCTTATTTGCTATTGCAATCGTTTTGTTCGCTTCTATCGCCTGCAAGGTCGGCTGCAGCCCAACACTGCCTAATACAGCATTCACAAGGATATCTGCTTTAGGATAAACAGCTGCTTCTACTAGTCCTTCTTGTCCATAAGAAAATTGAACAGCAGGAAATTCCTGCTTTAATTGATCGCAATCTTGTTTATCGGCAACTGCAACAAAATAAGGCTGAAATTCTGAAATGATTTTTTTAGTTAATTCTATATTTTTTCCTGAGGAAAATGCAACTAGCTGAAAGCTTTCTGGATTATGTTTAATCACATCCAGCGTTTGTGTTCCAATGGATCCAGTTGCTCCTAACAAACTGATATACTTCACTATCTCACACTCTCTCCTACTTGTGCTCCCTCTACATGCTGACTTCGAGGAACAAACTAAATAACATTAAAAGCCGACAAGATAAAATAAAGCAATGGCCATACAAATAATAAACTATCAAATCGATCTAATATGCCACCATGCCCTGGCAGCAAATTTCCTGAATCCTTTACATTAAAATGCCTTTTTAACGCAGATTCTGCCAAATCGCCAATTTGTCCAAAGGCCGACAAAATAATCGTGATAAACACCATGATATACCATTCTATGTCACCAAACACGCTAAATAGAACTGAAACAACACACGCACAAACAATTCCGCCGATTGCTCCTTCTACTGTTTTATTTGGACTAATTTCTGGCCACAGCTTCCTTTTTCCCATCGCTCTTCCAATAAAATAAGCGCCAGAATCTGTTGCCCAAATAATAAATAGCGAATAAATGAGCATCCATAAACCTGCTGACTCGCGGATTTCTATAAAAAAGAGAAAACCAACGCCCATATAAATAACAGATAAGATGGAGAAGGATAAATCTTCAATGGTAAATTTATTTTTGGATGCAACCATATACGTTAGATAGAAAAGAACAGCAAACAAGCCAATTTCTATCTTGGATAAGGCGATTGCATCAAAAAATCCTTCATATTTCTCTGGCAAAATCCATAGCCAGATAACTAGTAAAGAGATAATTCCTGGCAATGAAAATAAACGGATTTGGCGCATTCTTAATAATTCAAACAATCCAATTGCAGACAGCAAGAATGTAAATAATACTAGAGGCCATCCTCCTATACAAACAAATGGTATAAATACGGCCATCGCAATTACTGCTGTTATGATTCTTTGTTTCATTTATTTACTCACAACTCCTATTAGACTCCTCCAAAACGCCTTTGCCTGTTTTGGAATACCTCAATTGCCTCGACTAAATGCTCTTCGCTAAAGTCTGGCCAAAACACTTCCGTAAACCATAATTCTGTATACGCCAGCTGCCATAACATAAAATTGCTGATTCTTAATTCCCCGCTCGTTCTAATCAGCAGATCTGGATCGGCTAATCCTTCTGTCATTAAATACGAAGAAAAAAGCTCATCTGTTATATCATGTGCATCTACTTGATTATTTTTACAATCCTGCACTAAATTTTTTACGGCCTGCAGAATTTCCGATCTACTGCCATAATTCAACGCAAAATTTAAGATTAAACCCGTATTGTCCTTAGTTTTTTCCTTTGCATCCTCCAATGCCCTTAATGTATGGGCAGGCAATTGCTCTGTATAGCCGATCGATGTAACTTTTACATTTTTCTCTATTAATTCAGGCAAAAATGTACTAAGAAATTGTTCAGGCAAGGACATAATATACTCTACTTCTTTTTTCGGCCTCTTCCAGTTTTCGGTGGAAAATGCATACAAAGTTAATGCTTTGATTCCTAATTCATCCGCCATTTTTGTGATTCTTTTAACAGTTTTCATGCCTTCATGATGTCCTGCAATTCTTGGAAGATTTCGCTTTTTCGCCCAACGGCCATTACCATCCATTATAATTGCAATATGTTCTGGAATACTTTGTTGCTTTAGGGCATTAATCCGCTCTTTCAGATCAGCTGAAACAGCCCTCTTCTTCCAAAACGTTAGCTTGTTAAACATACAAATAGCTCCTCCAAAATAAATCCTCTCATATCCTTCTATTAATGAACCAAATTTTCAAGCTGCTTTTTATGTACCAGATTCAATAGAAGTTTCCCCTTATATCTTAAAGGATGGGTATAGTATAAGCAACTATCAGTTTGATAGGATAGCTGCTTATAGTTAAAAAACCCCCTAAAATTAGAGGGTTCAATCTATTTGCAAATGCTTACTTTCTTGTTGTATAAAAAGTTTGGAATAATAAACTGCCACATTGCACTTCTATTCTTATAAACAAAAAAGTTTGCATTCCACCTGCTAGAAAGTTCTAATTAAAAAGTTCTTACACTTCTAAAATTTCTTTTTCTTTTTCTTTTGTCAACGCATCTACTTTTGCGATAAACTCATCTGTTAATTTTTGAATATCTTCACCATATCCACGAAGTGCATCTTCCGTAATATCGCCATTTTTTTCTAATTTTTTCAAATCATCATTTCCATCGCGGCGAATATTGCGGATCGCTATTTTTGCTTCTTCCGCTTCTTTTTTTACATTTTTCACCAATTCTTTACGACGCTCTTCTGTCAGCATTGGAATTGATAAACGGATCACACTTCCATCATTGGACGGATTTAATCCAATGTCCGATTTTAAAATTGCTTTTTCGATTTCGCCAAGAATGGTTTTATCATATGGCTGAATCACTAAAAGTCTTGCTTCTGGCACGCTGATTCCCGCTAATTGATTAACAGGTGTTGGAGCTCCATAATAATCTACTGTGATTCGATCTAAAAGAGCAGCATTTGCTCTTCCTGCACGAATGCTTGCTAATTCACGTGAATAGCTTTGAATCGCTTTATTCATTTTTTCTTTTGTCTGGTCCATAACTTGTTTCGGCATTATTTTTTCCCCCTCACTAGCGTTCCAATTGTTTCGCCCATAACCGCTCTTTTAATATTGCCATCTTCCATGATAGAAAAAACAATTAATGGAATATCATTATCCATGCATAGGGAAGATGCAGTCGAATCCATTACTGCTAATCCATCTTTAATCACATCAAAATAAGTTAATTCATCAAATTTAGTCGCATTTTTATCTACGCGAGGATCAGCTGAATATACTCCATCGACATTGTTTTTCGCCATTAAGATTACTTCTGCTTCAATTTCAGCAGCACGCAAAGCAGCCGTTGTATCTGTTGAAAAATATGGATTTCCAGTTCCCGCAGCAAAAATAACCACACGTTTTTTCTCTAAATGACGAATAGCTCGTCTTCTGATATACGGTTCTGCAACCTGTCTCATTTCGATTGATGTTTGCACACGTGTTTCAATTCCTAGCTGCTCCAAACTATCTTGAAGAGCCAACGAATTCATTACAGTTGCAAGCATGCCCATATAGTCAGCGTTTGCACGATCCATTCCCATTTCTTCACCGATTTTGCCGCGCCAAATATTTCCTCCGCCGACTACCACAGCCGCCTCTACACCTAGCTCTGCCACTTCTTTCACTTGTTCAGCCACATTTTTAATTACGGCAGGATTTATGCCGAATCCTGCTTCTCCAGCAAGTGCTTCACCGCTTAATTTAAGAACAACACGTTTATATTTTGGATTACTCATGAAAACCTCCGCTTAAGTTAAAATATCTTGAAAAATAGGGAACACCATGGTGTTCCCTATAAAAGCTTTTTTCATTCACTTATTTTTTGTTTACTTGATTCATAACTTCTTCTGCAAAGTTATCTTCGCGTTTTTCAATTCCTTCTCCTACTTCATAACGAACGAATTCACGGATTGTAGCACCTTTTGATTCTACAAATTGGCGAACTTTTTGATCAGGATTTTTCACGAAAGTTTGGTCAAGTACACAAACATCTTCAAAATACTTGCCTAAACGGCCTTCTACCATTTTAGCAACGATTTTTTCTGGTTTGCCTTCATTTAAAGCTTGTTGTGTTAATACTTCTTTTTCATGCTCTACTTCTTCTTGAGAAACTTGGTCGCGAGAAACATATTTAGGGTTTAACGCAGCGATGTGCATTGCAACATCTTTTGCAGCACTTTCATCAGTTGTTCCTTCAAGAACTGTTAACACGCCAATGCGTCCGCCCATATGAAGATATGCACCAAATGCATCGTTATCTGTTTTTGTTTTGATTTCAAAACGGCGTAAAGATAATTTTTCTCCGATTTTAGCAATAGCTGCATTGATATGCGCTTCTACTGTTGTTCCTTCTGCAATGTTTTGAGCAGTTGCTTCTTCAACAGATGCAGGTTTGTTTTGCAATAAATGATCAGCCAATTCTTTAACCAATACTTGGAAACCTTCATTTTTTGCAACAAAATCTGTTTCAGAGTTTACTTCAAGGATAACAGCATCATTTCCGTTTACAGAAATAAAAGTTGTTCCTTCAGCAGCGATACGGTCAGATTTTTTTGCAGCACTTGCAATTCCTTTTTCACGCAAGAAATCAATTGCTTTTTCCATATCACCATTTGTTTCAGTTAGTGCTTTTTTGCAGTCCATCATTCCAGCACCAGTTTTTTCACGTAGTTCTTTAACCATTTGAGCTGTTACAGCCATAGTAGTTATCCTCCTTGTATGAATATGTATTATTTTTTTAACCAATAATAGGCTTTTTTAAGCAGTTTTCTTTAAAAAAAGGTGATAAGAGGGATGCCCTTTATCACCTTTTATCTTTTTGCAGCATGCAAAATCCGTTTAAAAATTAAGCAGTAGTTACTTCTTCGCCTTGTTTAGCTTCTAAAATAGCATCTGCCATTTTTGCAGTTAATAATTTAACAGCACGGATTGCATCATCATTTGCAGGAATAACAACATCAATTTCATCCGGATCACAGTTCGTATCAACGATACCTACGATTGGAATGTTTAATTTATGTGCTTCAGCAACAGCAATGCGCTCTTTGCGTGGGTCTACAATAAACAAGCAGTCTGGAATCTTTTTCATATCTTTGATTCCGCCTAAGAATTTTTCTAAACGCTCTAATTCTTTTTTCAATTGAACTACTTCTTTTTTAGGAAGAACTTCGAAAGTTCCATCTTCAGACATTCTTTCGATATCTTTTAAACGTGCAATACGTTTTTGGATTGTTTCAAAGTTTGTTAAAGTTCCGCCTAACCAGCGTTGGTTTACAAAGTATTGACCAGAACGGATAGCTTCTTCTTTAACTGAATCTTGAGCTTGTTTTTTTGTTCCTACGAAAAGAATAGTTCCGCCGTTACCAGCAAGTTCTTTTACATAGTTGTAAGCTTCTTCAACCTTTTTCACTGTTTTTTGAAGGTCGATGATGTAGATGCCGTTACGCTCTGTAAAAATGAACTTTTTCATTTTTGGATTCCAACGGCGAGTTTGGTGACCGAAATGTACACCAGCTTCTAATAATTGTTTCATTGAAATAACTGACATGTTTTTTCCTCCTAATGGTTTTGATTTCCTCCGCCTTTTTCATTTTTAATCAAAACTGTACAGCAGTACAGCACCAATGATTAAATCCAAAAGCGTGTGTATTAACACCATTTGTTAATATAGCATATGTAAGTAAGACAATCAAGATATTCCCGTTATTTTTGTCCAAATTTCAGCAACAATTCTATTTCTGTTTTGCCCTTATTTAATATTTTGGCAATTTCCTCTAGTTTTTTTCCTTGTTTTTGCAATTCGACAGCTTGATCCAACAATGTTTTTTCTTTTTCCTCTTTTGCTTCAGCCGCCTCCACTACATCTAGCAAATTTTCTGTGATTTCTTCCTCAGTCTGTTGTTTAGTTTTAGCTGTACTTTGATAAGCTCTTACCATCTGCTTATTCAGCAACGCTTGCGGAATATTGCCCCTGTTTTTTTCAGAAGGCATCTGATAGGAAATGCCTTTCTGTTTCTCTACCTGATTTGCTTTGGCTTGCTGCTCTTCTATCTTTTGAAACTTTGCAATAAATTGATCATTTTCTTCTTTCACTTCTGCGATAAAAGCCGAAATGACTTCTTCCATCTGTTCTGTCACTTGCCTTTGCTGCTTTTCTATATGAACAAAGCGATTTTGCCGAATATATAAAAGAACTATAAAGAAAAAAGCCAGCATATTTAACGTAATACTTAAAATCAATAAAAAAGTAATCAAAATAATCCCTCTCGCATTTCCCACTTTTTCAGAACCATTATTTCTGTATGGATGCTCCATTCCTAAAAAAGCGTCTCTTCATTTTTAGCATACAGCTGCTATAAGCCTATATTACCTTTTCTAACGATTGTCTTAATCGATAAATGGCTTTTGAATGGATTTGTGAAATTCTGGATGTCGATAAATTCATGACTTGTCCGATTTCTGTCAGCGTCAACTCTTCCTTATAAAATAAACTGATGACCAATTGTTCTTTTTCATTTAATTGCTCAATCATCTCCGCCATTTCTTTAATTAACTCATCTTTGACAATTTTTTCTTCAGGAATTGCTGTTTTATCATCGCGAATAGCATATGTTGGTCCTTCCTTTTCATCCTGATCATTCAGATGTTCATCAATGGAAAGCACATTTGCAAAAAAATGTTCATTCATGGTCGTATACACTTCTTCTGGCGTCAGCTCCAACTCTGCTGCAATTTCTTCCACTGTTATATTTCTCATTTTTTCTTGTTCTAATTTTTCTATTGCTGCTTCAATCTTTTTTGATTTTTCTCTTGTACCTCTTGAAAGCCAGTCTTCTTTTCTTAATCCATCTATTATGCTGCCCCTTATGCGAAACGAGGCATATGTATCAAATTTCAGGTCTCTTTTTGGATCGAATTTTTTCAGCGCATCATAAAGCCCCATGAGTCCTAGACTATTCAACTCTTCCTTTGAAACGCTTTTGGGAAGGCCTACCGCTATTCTCTGAACATGAAAACTGACTAAAGGCATATATTTTTTAATTAATATATTGCCTGCATCTGCATCTCTTGTTTCACTCCATAAATTCCAGGCACGCTGATCCTCTGTTGTTAATTCATTGCCCATCTTTATTTCCTCCTAACAAACATGTACCGCATATTCACGCATTAATTTAAGCCAGACGGCAATCCATCCAATTTATTTGTGCTATTTATTTTATTATAACCAAATTTTTTTTTGTTAGCTGTAGCTCATCTTTCTCTTTTTCCCATCAGCAGCAAATAACCGTTCGTTTTCCACTTCTTCTTAAGAAAACTATTTAGTTTTTAAGCTCTGGCAATCCACTCTTTTTATTTTATCAAAAGGCTGTCGATTAAATTGTAGATAATCTATCTTTTTTAGCAATAATCCTATTAAAAAGTTTTTTTAAAAGCAAGAAAACAAAGTGGAACTTCCATTAATAGAAATTCTTTTTTACCCTTTTCACAAGAAATCAAAACGTTTATTCATGATGGACTAAAAAAAACCATTCTCCAGCGAGAACGGTTTTTTTATAAGACACTTGTTCCTTTATTGACAGTCCGAATCATTAATTGGCAGTTTTCTGGATTAAACTCAATTGTTCTGCCGCTATTGCCTCCAACATCTTCGGCAAAAATCGGAATATTTAATTGCTGCAATTGTTTTTTTACTGCTTCTACATTTCTAGGGCCTATTCTCATAATATCCGTTGTTCCAGAAAATTGGAACATCTGAGCTCCACCTGCAATTTTTGCTTTTAAGCAGTTTTTTTTCGCGCCAAGCCTTTCTAATTTTTTTACAAGGGCAACAAGAGCTGTATCTGCAAATTTTGCTATATTGACTGGAGTCGTCTTGGATAAAGAGGAGTCTGGAAGCATAATATGCACTAACCCCGCAACCCCTCTTAATTGATCGTACAACACCACGCCAACACAAGAACCCAAACCAGAGGTTCTAATTGAATTTGGCGTTTTTACAGTATTCATATCCGCAATACCCACTTTAACAACAGTCATTTGTTCAGTCATCAACAGTCACTCCAAGTGCCTTAAATATTGTATAAAAAGAGTCTGGATCTGGCAGCAAAAAAAAATGACCATTAACACTTTCAGATGCACAGGTATTCTCTTCATTAATGGCTGTATTAATAACAATTGCATAATCACTTACTTGCGACAGTTCAATTAATCCATAACTAACAATTGCCCCGGCCATATCAATAGCCAATGCCGGTACAGAAGGATATAAAGATAGGTTTGTAAAATCGGATAGAGACGATAAATATGATCCAGATAAAATATTGCCCAGCTCTTGAAGGGCTGATAAAGGCAATTCTCCGAATGGAGGGTGCCGCAAATCGATGGAGTCATCTCCAATCATGCCTTTTGCAAAATTGGTTGCCTGGTCGATAGGAAGCATAAAAAACATGCTTCCTGAAACATCTCCTTCAATTCTTAAAAATATTCCTGCCACAATATTTTCACTGCCGCCAGCAAGCTCCATAATTTCAGCAAATGATATAATTTGAACATCAGGCACTTGCATATCGATTTTTTTATTGAGCAGCTTCGATAAAGAAGTGGCAGCGTGTCCTGCTCCAATATTGCCAATTTCTTTTAATACATCCAGGTGCAAGGAATGAATATTATCTATAAACGCCATTTTTCAGCCTTCACTTCTCACATAATTTTTTAGTACTTCCCTGTCAAACACTTTTTCCAGGTTAACGAGGATCAGCAATCTTTTTTCTAGTTTCGCGACACCATTTATATAATCCACCTCTGTGCCGAAAGCTGCTTCTGGAGAAGGCTCAAATACATCTTCAGAAACATCTACCACATCATTTGCAGCGTCTACAACTAAGCCTACATCCATATCATTTAATGTAATAATAATAATGCGTGATCGATCGGAATATTCCAGCTCATCAAGCCCAAATCGCAAACGAAGATCAATGATAGGTGTAACAACACCCCTTAAGTTGATTACGCCTTTTACAAATGGAGCGATATTCGGTATGCGTGTAATATGCATCATTTTTTCAATGGACCGAACTTGATGCACAGGGATTGCATACTCTTTTCCTTTTAGTTCAAAAATAATTAATTTGGTATCTGCTGCAACAGATTCTAGCATGTTCTTCATCCTTTCTATCAGCCTATTAACTATTTAATCAGTGCATTGCAATCAACAATTAATGCTACTTGACCATCACCTAAAATAGTAGCGCCAGAAATAGCAAAGGCATAGGAGAGATAGCTGCCTAATGATTTAAGCACAACCTCCTGCTGGCCAATAAAGGAGTCTACTACAAGGGCCGCTAATTTCTCCCCTTTTCTTACAATAACGACAGAATAAAACTCATCCTCTTCTTTTGTCACAGGAACCTCAAATAAATCTTTTAGGAATAAAAGAGGAACCACCTTGCCGCGGAAGTCAATCACCGTCTGATTATGTCCTTGCAATACGTCCTGTTTATGCACAATGGCAGTCTCTATAATAGATGAAAGAGGGATTGCATATTTTTCTTCTTGAATTTCCACCAGCATGACAGAAATAATAGAAAGCGTTAATGGCAGCTGAATAGAAAATAGGGAGCCTTTTCCTTCTTGTGATTCAATTGTAATGCTGCCGCCCAATGATTCAATTGTGCTTTTTACAACATCCAGCCCAACGCCACGCCCTGAAATATCAGAGATTTTATCTGCAGTGGAGAAGCCGGAAGCGAGGATCAGCTCTGCTATTTGCGAATCTGTTAAACTATTAGCGGCTTCTTTAGAAATGATCCCTTTATCTAATGCTCTTTGTAAAACTTTCTTTTTATTTATCCCTGCACCATCATCCTCTAGCTCGATGAAAACATGATTGCCGCTATGATAGGCCCTTAAGATTACTGTGCCTGTTTCTTCTTTGTTGTTTGCTCTGCGAATTTCTGGTGTTTCAACACCATGGTCTAAAGCATTTCGAATAAGATGGACAAGGGGATCCCCTATTTCATCAATTACTGTCCGGTCTAATTCTGTTTCTGCTCCCACTATTTCTAAATTGATTTTTTTATTTAAATCTCTTGCAAGCTGGCGAACCATGCGCGGAAAACGATTAAATACCGTTTCCACAGGAACCATTCTCATATTTAAAATAATATTTTGCAG
>Ga0182738_1000815_pt1 | contig 41704 bp, 38 predicted proteins | sample eDN5th30CBELigMG_FD_128876 | JGI IMG/M metagenome (GOLD analysis project Ga0182738, IMG submission 128876) | Enriched Miracle-Growth compost microbial communities from Emeryville, California, USA - eDNA 5th pass 30_C BE-Lig MG (version 2)... ...
CGCACGATGTCTTCCGCCGAGTGACGTTTGCGTCCCGCCATGATTCCTATCGTCCCTTCTTCGCCCTTACCAGGGCAATCAGGACTCTAGAACAACCCGGACCTACTCACAGGGGACACGCCACAGTGCAAACCGCAGATTGCCCGGCTCGTGTACTCCGATGGTCAGGGGAACTCCGATCTCGTCGGACAGTCGGACTACGCGCTGCGCATCGTCGAATGTGACTCCGACGCGATCGGTGGTCACCGGAAATCCTCGACTGTCATAGCCCGCCATCATGACCGAGCCGGGATTCAACGGAAACATGCCGATCGTGCCCGTCGTGGCAAGGGGACGAAAATGAGCAACTCTGTCAGGGAAGGACGGGCCCGGCAAGGAGCCAGGGTAAAGAATGGCAGACGGCTCCTTGTCCAGCACGGCGTGACCTATGCGCCTCATCTCCACGAGAGCTTCGTCAGGATCCAGACGGGAGTCGTGGCGATAGTGGATGATCGAGGCCCCTGCTGCGAGGCATTCGAGGGCGGTGGTCACCGTTCCTGTGAAGTCTTGAGCATTGCGGCCGATGGGTGTTATCGCGGACTCGATGACAACGGGACGCTCGGACAGGCTGCTTGAACCGCTATCTGTCATATCGCCATGCTCTCTGGATCGCGGGTTCGTCTGGAGTGGAGTAACGCGAGTGTCGCTCACAATCTGACGTGCAGTCAACCCGTTGTACCGGCACCTCCAGTCGAGTAGACCGTTATAGCTGCTGTTAGCAAGGTTCGTATGCGGACAGGATGGGCTAGATTAGATTGACTTGCTGTCAGAGATATCGTGCCGATCGGATGGTTCATTCCAAGGGGGTTGCCAAATGGAGTCTGTCCGGCGACGCGGATACGGTCCTGCCTCCGCTGTTGTCGGCGAGCGGGGCGGCCACACTCGTGAACGGATCCTGACAGTAGCGTTGAACCAGTTCGCAGCGCGGGGGCTCTCTGCCGTATCTGTCCAGGAGATCACCCGCGAAGTAGGTGTCTCTCGAGCCAGCTTCTACCAGTACTTTTCCGGTAAGGACCAGATACTGCTCGAACTCAGAGAAGAGTGTCGGAGCGCGGCGAGAGAGTTCGTCGCCACGTTGCACGGACTCGGCCCCACTCGCGAAGGTTTCGTCGTGCTGCGCCAGTGGATCGAGGATTGGGCCCCCCTCTACGACCGTTACCTCCCGATCTTCGCCGAGTGGGCGGTCATCGGAGTCGATGGGCAACGAGGTACCTCCCCGCTCACAGATACGATCACCGCGCTGCACCAGCAACTCGCAGCGATCTTGAGGAACGAGGAGGCTGTCTCTCTCGACTCGATGCACGCATCCATCGTGCTCACCAACTTGATTCTGCGGTTCAATTTCACGCTGCACCGGTCGGGAGCCATCGAGACGAGATCAGAGCTCGGCTACTTTCTGGCGGTGATGGTTCAGCTGTTGCTGTTCCCCGGTACGCCGCCGGAGGCGGTCTGTCCTCGCGTGGATGAGCCTCCGGAGTGGGTGACACGACGTGTCCCACCAGTGGAGGAGAGGAAGCGCTCCGGCAGGTTCGAAGCTCGGTTCGGAGGCCTGTCGGCGCGCGCCGCAGGCACCGTGCGAGCGCTGCTGAGCTCGACGCTACGGGCGTTGACAGAAGTCGGCTACGACCGTGCGCAGGTCGACGAGATTGCAGCCGACGCGGAGGTCACGCGTACCACTCTCTACAAGTACTTCGATGAAAAGCTGGATCTGCTGCTCGCTCTTTCGGAGGAATGTTCGTATGAGTTGGCTGCGGATGCAAGGCGTTTCGGACGCCTTGATCCAGCAACCGACCACGATGGAACTCAGCTGCGACGGTGGGTGCGGGACTCGTTCTCCCTCCACGACCGGTATCGGGCTGTGTATCGCACCTGGATCGATCGCTCGCCGGCACACGCTGACCTCGACGTCATGCGTCGTCAAGTTGTGGACGATATGCGGTGGGCGTTGCACACCACCCTCAGTGACCTGCCCCTGCGTCATCCACTCGACGTGCGCGTGGCGCACATCCTGCTGGTCACACTCATCGAGGAGGTCCCCGCGGCATTCGCGGCGAACGGCCTACCTGTCGATCGCGAAGAGCAGACCGAATTGTTTTCCCTGATGATCGAACGTGCACTGTTCGCCCGAGCCTGACGATATTTCCCGATTATCTCGACGCGGCTCTCCCCACAATCTAACGTTGATGTCATATTGGGTCCAATCGGCGGCCCGGTGAACCGAGGAGACTGCAGATGGCAAAGCGCGACAGGCTCGTAGTGTGTGCGAGTCACAGTCCGGGCATGGAACGAGATGTGGAGAAGGTCTTCGGGACCAGCTTTCGGGACGGCCTGGCACGGGCTGCGGCACGGGTGCGCGAATTCGATCCCGATTACATCGTGTTGTTCGGAGGGGACCACCGACGCGCCTTTCGTCACGTCGTGCCTACGTTCGGTGTGGCCCTGTCGGCGGGGGTCATCGCGGAGGGCGGGCACGCCGCGAGTGCGTTGGCGGTTCCACAGGACAGAGCACGCGCGCTTGCCGAACACCTCCTGAAGTCCCACTTCGACATCGGGGTTTGCCGGGACATCGAACTCGATCACGCGTTTGCGCAGCCGTTGCGCGACCTCACCGGCGGCCTCGATCGATATCCCGTGATTCCGGTCCCCGTGAACTGCGCGACTGCACCGTTACCGCATGCTCGCCGGGTACTGGAATTCGGCGACGCGGTGTGCCGTTTCCTCGACGAGCAGGGCGATCGTGTGCTCGTGATCGGTACCGGCGGGTTGTCGCACTCACCGCCGAGTCTCGAACTCGACGCCTACGAGATCGACGACGAGGAACGCGCCCGGGTCATTGCGGAAGGACTTCCCGGTGCGCGTAAGAAGATCAAGCCCGAGTGGGACAAGAGCCTGCTCGACGCGTTCGCGACCGCTGACCGTGCCGCACTCGTAGAGTTGTCCGACGCGGCACATGCCCGCGCCGGCGCGGGCGCCAACGAGGTGCGTACGTGGCTCGCTGCATCCGCAGCCGGCGGCGGCGGGCCGCTCTCCGCGTTGGTCTACGAACCCGTCGAGGAGTGGATCACCGGGATGGCCGTGGCCATCTCCGCGTGATCTCGTGGGTAAGACCGTCGCCAGTTTCTGACATTTCTATACACATGGGAATTCCTCGGGATTCGGCGCAAAAACCGAGCCGATCGACGTGAACGGCCCAGAGCGGGAACAGTGGCAACGGCGGGACCGACCGCCGTTGTCACTGTGGCCGTGAAGAGCCCGAGAACGAAATCCTTATGAAGCCGATGCCCCGCATCCGAGGAATGACCCGGTCTTCATCCGACGTTGGTGACCGGAATCGAACCCCCGGTGATCGCCGCTCCGTTGTCCGACAACAGAAAATCGATGACCTTCGCGATGTCCGCGGGTTGCGACCACGACCTGCGGTCGGAATCCGGCATGGCAGCACGGTTTCCAGGCGTGTCGATGACGAACGGCAACAGGGCATTGACGCGGATGTGGTCCTCGATGTACTCGAGCGCCAGGGTTTCGACCAACGCGACGACCGCCGCCTTGGACGCGATGTACGACGCCGCGCCGGGGAACGGCCGGCGAGTCGCCGCCGCCGACATGCAGATCACCGAGCCTCCGCCGTGACGAATCAGATGTGGCAGAGAAGCCTGGGTGACCCTGTAAGCCGTCCGCAGATTCAGATCGAGTTGCGAGTCGAGCACTTCGATCGGCGCCTCGTGCACGCGTTGACCGGCGGTGAACCCTCCGACGAGATTCACCACACCGAACAGTGGCGCATCGGAATCCGCCGATGCCACCGACATCACCTTCGCGAGAGCGTCCTCGTCGGCCAGATCTGCTTCGACCACATGAAGGTTCGAATGCTCGGAGAGCCGTTGGAGTTCCTCGCGGGCGACCCACGGAACGACGACACGCCACCCGGTGTCGATAAGATGCTTCGTCACCGCGGAGCCGAGACCTCCGGTGCCGCCGGTGACCAGGGCGGTTCGATTCACCCGACTCATCGTCCCGTCCACACGGGGGCGCGTTTCTCGGCGAACGCGCGCGGTCCCTCTTTCGCGTCTTCGGACGACGCTATGGCGGGCAGTGCGTCGGACGTCATCTTCCATCCGGTCTCGTCACCGGAAGACCACTGGCTCAAAGCAATCCGTTTGTGTGCCTGGACAGCCAGGGGTGCGTTCGAAGCGATCGTCTCCGCGAGCTCGAGTGCCGTGGCCACCACATCGGCAGCCGGCACGACGCGGTTGACGAGGTGAAGTTCGAGTGCCCGTTGCGCAGTAATGGACTCACCCGTCATCAGCAGTTCCATCGCCACGGCCTGCGGGAGTTTGGCGGCCAGACGGAATGCGCCACCTGCGCCCGCAATGAGACCGCGCTTGACCTCGGGTAGCCCGAACACGGCCGTATCCGCTGCGACGACAAGGTCGCTTGCCAGAACGAGTTCGGTGCCGCCGCCGAGCGCGGGGCCGTTCACCGCGGCGATCGTCGGTTTGGTGATGCGATGGCCGACATATCCGGCCAGACCCCACTCTTCGCGTCCTTCCGGGATGACCCGCTCGCCGCGAGTGATCGCCTTGAGGTCGGCGCCGGCGCAGAACGCTTGGTCTCCGGCGCCGGTCAGAACGACGGCGCGAATTTCGGGGTCGCGATCGGCTTCCTCGAGTGCGTCGCCGACGACGAGGCACATCTCCGCGTTGACGGCGTTACGGGCGTCCGGTCGGTTGAGGGTGATCAGCAGAATGTTGCCGCGGCGCTCGATCAGCGCGGGAGGGGCCGTGGTCGTCGAGTCGGTCGCAGTCATGAGTGTTCCTCTCGAGGTTCGGATCGTGCGGAATCGTGCTGGCGCCACACCTGTTGCGGCGTGACAGTGCTGTGGGGCGGAGCGCTGGGGGTGGGCGCCGGAGTCCGGGAGAAGCGGGTCGCCGGCAGCGGTTGGACCACTCCGTCGATCTCGGCGAAGGTTCCTCGCGCGGTGAAGTGGGGATCGCCAGGGGCTTCGCCGAAGGTGAGGACGGGGGTGACACACGCGTCGACCGTGTCGAACACTTCGGACCACTCGTCGCGGGTGCGGGTGCGGAACCGAGCGGCGAGGATATCGCGTAGAGCCGGCCAGTTTTCGCGGTCGCCGCGATCGGGCACCGTGATTTCGTCGAGTCCGAGCACCTCGAGCATTCGCGCATAGAATTTCTGCTCGAATGCGCCGACGGCCATGTAGCGGCCGTCGGCGCACTCGTAGGTGTCCAAGTATGGGCAACTGCCGTCGACGAGGTTCTCACCCCGCCTGTCGGACCACGCGCCGCTACCGCGCATCGACCAATTGAACTGGGCCAGTAGTGCCGCACCGTCGGCCGCGGCGACGTCGAGAACCTGGCCGCGTCCGGAGACGGTGCGTTCCCATAGCGCCGACAGGATGCCGACAGCCAGGTACATCGAGCCACCCGCGAACCCGCCGATCAGGTTGAGGGGCGGGATGGGCCGATCGTCGGGGCGCCCCATGGCATGCAGGATGCCGGTGGGTGCGAGGAAATTGATGTCGTGCCCGGCATGCGCCGATCGAGGGCCGTACTGCCCCCAGCCGGTCACACGCGCGTAGATGAGCCGCGAATTCCGGGCGAGCGCGATGTCGGGGCCGAGTCCGAGTCGTTCGGCGACCCCGGGGCGGAACCCCTCGACGAGCACGTCGGCACGAGCGATGAGATCGAGTACGTCCGCCACGGAGGTGGGATCGCTCAGGTCGGCAGCCACGATCGTGCGTCCTCGTCGGATCTGGTCGTCGGCGCTTCGCGGCACACCCGGTCGCTGCACGCACACAACGTCTGCGCCGAGATCGGACAACACCATCGCGGCGTACCCGCTGGGTCCCGCGTTGGCCAGCTCCACGACCCGGAGTCCGGCGAGGGGGCCACGCTCGCTATCCACAGGAACAGAAAGGGTTTCATCGACAGGGTTCATATCGGTCGTGTGTCTCACGGGTTCACCGCCAGATCCGCTCGGGGGCAACAGGGACGCGCGGCGGGGCGAGTGGCCGGCCGGCAGGGGTACGAGAGAACGCAGGCGCGGGTGCGGGTGCGGGTTGCACGACACCGTCGACTTCGACGAAGGACGTCGTCGGGCCCGAGTTCGAGTCGCTCGGTTACTCCGGGACGGAACCCCTCCACCAGGACATCGGCACGTTCGACCAGGTCGAGCACCGTGGCGATGCCGGCAGGACTCTTCAGATCCGCTTCGACGATCGTCCGGCCGCGCAGCTGCTGATCGGCCGGACGACCGTCGGCGGGCAGAGTGCCGGGTCGCTGGACCCGGACGACGTCGGCACCGAGATCCGCCAGGAGCATGGCCCCATGAGGACCGGGTCCCATCCCGGCGAGTTCCAGAACACGGATGCCGACGAGCGGTCCTCCGCGCGGTGTGTCGGGGTCCGTCACGCATGTACCTCGTGTCTGGGGGCGTTGGTTCGGGGTGGTGTGGCGGTCAGTCGCTCGAAGGCAGCGGCTGGGCCGTCTTGAGCTCGAGCGCCTGGTCGCCGAGCGCGAGGCTGCCGCTGCCAGGTTTGGTCACCAGGATCTCGACGGTGCCCTCGGAGTCGCGGTAGCGCTTACCGAGGGCACTGCCGTCGGCGAAGTTGCTGTCGATGGTGAGATCGTCGGCGACGGGTGTCTTGATGTCGATCAGGGGGTGCCCGCCGCAATTGAGGGTGGCCGGCGGGTTGTCGGCGCGGACGACGATGACTTCGGTAGTGCAGACCTGGCTGCGCAGGCGTGCTCCGGTCTTCAGCATGTGAGCGGTCCTTTCCGGGAAATGCGGATGGTGGGGCTGTTCAGACGGAGGCGACAGCTGCGCTGTCGCCGAGAATATCCGCAATGATGTTGCGGCGCAGAATTTTTCCGGTAGCAGTGGATGGAAGCTCGGACCGGTAGACGATCACGTCGGGCGTGCGAGATCCGCGCAGGCGTGCACGGACGTACTGACGTAGTTCCTCCGGGTCGGGCTCGTCGCCGGGTTCCGGCACGATCGTCGCGGCGATTGCCTGACCCCAGCGGTCGTCGGGGATTCCCACCACGGCGACCGACCGTACTTTCGGATGATGGATGAGGACGTCCTCGATCTCCGCAGGGGCAATATTCTCGCCTCCGCGGATGATGGTGTCGTCGTTGCGGCCGACCACGAACAGAAATCCGTCCGCGTCCTGGTACGCGAGGTCGCGCGTCGGAAACCACCCCTCGTCGTCGAGCGACGACCCCGACCCCATGTATTCACCGGAAACCTGCGGGCCTCGCACCCACAGTTCACCCTGCTCGCCGATCCCGACGGGGTTGTCCTCGGCGTCTCGAATCACGATCTCGATGCCGGGAACAGGACGTCCGATGGAACCGAGACGGGCTCGCACGTGGGGGTCACTGCTCGCGAGCGCGTCACGGTGATCGTCGGGCCCGAGCAAGGCGATCGTCGAACTGGTCTCGGTGAGACCGTAGGCGTTGACGAAACCGACCCCGGGAAACGCGCGCAATGCGGCTTCGAGGGTGGGCAGTGGCATACGGGCGCCGCCGTACGACAGCGACTTCAACGTGGGTACGTTTGCCTCGGCTCCGTCGAGGGCGTCGACGATCATGTCCAGCATCGTGGGTACCACCATCGCCGACGTGGCGCCGGTGCTACGCGCGACGTCGAGCCATCGCTGTGCATCGAATTGCGGGAGGTAGACGATGCGGCGGCCGGCGTAGACGTTCGTCAGGATCGTGCCCATACCGGCGATGTGGTACGGCGGCACGCTGACGAGCGCTCCGTCCGTCTCCTCCGCCGAGCCGTACTCGACAGTGCCCATCACGTAGCTGAGCAGGTGGCTGTGGCGCAGGACTACGCCCTTCGGGGCCGAGGTCGTGCCGCTGGTGAACAACACGATGGCCGTGTCTTCCTCATCCACGGTTGCAGGTTCGGTGACGGTGACGGTTTCGGTGCGGGCGCGAAAGTCTTCGACGGTGACAATGTGGCCGGCAGCGCCGGACACGTCGTCGAAGTACCGCTGTTCGACCACCACGAGAGGCCGCGACAACCGGCCGATGAGTTGCTCCAGCTGCTCGGACGAGAGCCGGTAATTCACCGGGGCGAACGGAACACCGGCGTGAGCCGAGGCGAACAACAGGGTGGGCAGATCAAGCCCGGACCCTCCGAGATACACGACGGTGTCGACGTTCGCCGACTGGATCACCGAGCCCGCTGCAGTCACACGGTCCGCGAACTGCTGGTACGTCAAGACCGTATCGTCCACGACGAGTGCGGTGCGGTCGGGGTTGCCCGACACTGCCATCTCCAAGAGGAGGGAAATACTCATGGTCCGTTCCGATCGGTGGTCGGGATCCGGCGTGGCCGGGTCAGCTCTGGTTCATCGGGGTCAGGTTCTTGATGGAAGGCGGGTCGTTCTCGGTGCGACCGACCTTCGCGGCCCCTCCGGGGGAGCCGAGATCGACGAAGAAGTCCGCATTGCTCGCTACGTAGCCGCTCCATTCCTCGGGAACGTCGTCGTCGAAGAAGATCGCTTCGACGGGGCAGACCGGCTCACATGCTCCACAGTCGACGCATTCATCGGGATGGATGTACAGCATGCGGGAGCCCTCGTAGATGCAGTCGACGGGGCATTCTTCGATGCAGGACTTGTCCATCACATCGACGCAAGGTTCGGCAATTACGTACGGCACGGCGGGCGATACTCCTCGTTCAGGTGTGACCCAGATCAACTCCATGCCTAGAGTAAGGCAGCTTCTGACGCTTTGTCTATATTTGGACGACATGAAGTCGCAGTCGGACAGCGTGTCGCAGAACATGGTGCTGATGAAGGTGTTTTGACCCCTGCGGCAATCGTGCTGTCCCGGATTGCCGGGTGGGCCCTGTTGCAAGTCCCATAGTTTCGATACCCTGCGATCTGACAAGTAAGTCATTAATACGGGCCGCTGATCAGAATATCTGAGGCCCCGGGGCCCACTCGATCGAAAGGTATTGCGCCATGGCATTGGCGATTTCCGAGGACCACAAGGAACTGGCTGCCGTCGCGGTGGCGCACCTTGCTCGTCACAAGGCACGAGCAACGGCTCGCGGCACCCTGGACGGCGCGGTGGACACAACCACGTTGTGGACCTCTACCTCAGAGCTCGGCTGGCTGGGATTGCACGTTCCCGAAGAATTCGGGGGATCCGGCTTCGGCCTGCCCGAACTGACGGTCGTCCTCGAAGCCGTCGGCCGCGAACTGGCACCCCTCCCGTTCCTGCCTAGTGTGACCGCTGCAGCGATCCTCACTCATTCGGCCTCCGACGAGTTACGGTCCGCAGTTTTGCCCGGACTCACCGATGGCTCCGTGATCGGGGCAGTCGGCATCGCCCCCGGTCTGCGACTGGATTCGACCGGCGTTCTCACCGGCGAGAGCCGGGCGGTTCTCGGCGCCCCGGAAGCGGACCTCCTGCTCCTGGTCGCCGACGACGACGTGGTTGTCCTCGACAAGGACTCGACCGGCGTGACCGTCACGGCGCTCGGCGGGCTGGACACCACCCGAAGCATCGGAACCGTTGCCGTACAAGATGTGGCTGTGCCCGCACACCGCGTGTTGCACGGAGCGGCCGATGTGGCGGTCTCCCTGTATCGCATCCTCGCGGCGGCCGAAGCCGTCGGAAGTGCCTTTACCTGCCTCGAGACAGCAACCGAGTACGTCAAGACCCGTGAACAGTTCGGCCGGCCGGTCGGCACCTTCCAAGCAGTCAAGCACCACCTCTCGAACATGCTCATAGACATCGAACTCGCGGTCGCCGCAACATGGGACGCGGCGCGGTCCACCGATCTCGACCGAGTCGGCTTCGCCGCCGCAGTAGCGGCAGCCAACGCCACCCGCGCACAGGTCAACGCTGCGCGACTGAACATCCAGCTGCACGGCGGCATCGGGTTCACCTGGGAGCACGACGCACATCTGTACCTGCGCCGAGCCGATACGGTGGCTGCGTTGCTCAACGACGGACGCCGTCCCCTCACCGATATCGTGGCGGACTACCGCGCCGGTCAGGCGCACGGTGCCGCGCTCGAACTACCGCCCGAGGCCGAAGAATTCCGGGAGCAGGCCCGCGCCGCAGTGCAACACCTGGCGACGCTGCCCGAGTCCGAACGACGGGACTACCTTGTCGACAGCGGCTACCTGGTGCCGCACTGGCGCAAGCCGTGGGGCCGCGAGGCAGGGGCAATCGAACAGCTGGTCATCGAGCAAGAATTCGAGAATGTCGAACTCCCCGACCTGGGCATTGCGGGCTGGGTGACTCTGACTCTGTCCCAGGTCGGTTCGGACGAACAGAAGAAGCGCTGGATAGATCCGGTTCTGCGGGGAACGAACAGCTGGTGCCAGCTGTTCAGTGAGCCGGGCGCAGGTTCGGACGCCGCCGCTGTGCGGACGTCCGCGACTCGCGTCGACGGCGGCTGGCGCGTCAACGGCCAGAAGGTCTGGACGAGCGCTGCGATCGGTTGCCAGTGGGGATTGGCGACGGTTCGTACCGACCCCGAGGCCCCCAAGCATGCGGGCGTCACCATGATGGCGATCGACCTCACCTCGCCGAAAGTCGAGATCCGACCACTGCGTGAAATCACTGGCGACGCACTGTTCAACGAGGTGTTCTTCGACGACGTCTTCGTTCCCGATTCCGATGTCGTCGGGGGAGTGGGCGAAGGGTGGAAGGTCGCCCGCGCCACGCTGGGCAACGAGCGGGTATCGATCGGTGGTGGGGCGGGTTCAATTCCGTTCACGGGCAACGAACTGGTCAAGCTTCTGGACAGTGCAGTCGATGCCGACGCCGGAGTCGAACGTGAGGTCGGTGAGGTGCTGGCGGAGGAACACACCCTGCGTCTGCTCAATATGCGACAGGCGGTCCGTGCGATCATCGGCGCGGGCCCAGGCCCCGAAGCCAACGTCACGAAGCTGGTAAGGGCCGAGCATTCACAACGCATCACCAACCTGGGACTCACGCTTGCAGGAACGGCGGCGGTCACCGGTCAGGAACCCGACGTCACGTATCCGTACCTGTTCTCCCGGTGCCTGACCATTGCGGGCGGAACATCCGAGATCATGCGCAACACCATTGCGGAGCGGATCATCGGTCTGCCCCGTGATCCATTGGTCCGCTGAGCCGTTCGAGTACAGGAGGATTCACGATGAACGATCTCCCACTGGCGGGGATCACCGTCGTCAGCCTCGAGCAGGCGGTGGCAGCTCCGTACGCAACCCGTCAGCTCGCCGATCTCGGCGCGCGCGTGATCAAGGTCGAGCGTCCGGACGGGGGCGACTTCGCGCGTGGATACGACGAGACGGTCCACGGGCAGTCGAGCTACTTCGTATGGCTCAACCGCTCGAAGGAATCGATCACCCTCGACCTGAAGTCCGCGGACGGACTGGAGGTCCTGGGTGAATTGATCGGTAGTGCCGACGTATTCGTCCAGAATCTGGGTCCCGGTGCTACCGAGCGGATGGGCTTCGGTACCGACGCGCTCACGGACGCGCACCCGGAGCTGGTCGTGTGTGAGATCTCCGGATACGGCTCGGACGGCCCGTGGCGGACCCGTAAGGCATACGACCTCCTGGTTCAGGCCGAGGCAGGGCTGCTGTCGTTGACAGGTTCTCCGGAAGAGGTTGCCAAGGCAGGGGTTTCGGTCGCCGATATCGCGGCCGGCAGCTTTGCGTACTCGGGAATCCTTGCCGCGCTGTTCGCGCGGGCAACCACCGGCCGGGGCCGCGCTGTGCGCGTGTCACTGTTCGAGGCCCTCACCGAGTGGATGGGTTCGCCTGCCTATTACGCCGCATACGGCGGGAGCAGTCCGCGGCGCACGGGTGCCCGTCACGCCACCATCGCTCCGTACGGACCCTTCATTGCGGGGGACGGCGGAACGGTGCTCCTTGCGGTGCAGAACGAACGTGAGTGGGGTCGGCTGTGCACCGATGTACTCGGTCGTCCCGATCTGATCGACGATCCGCGTTTCGCGCGCAATCCCGATCGTGTCGCGCACCGTGGTGAGCTCGAGAAGATCATCGCGGACATCGTGGAACGTTACGACGCAGACGAACTCGCGGAGCAGCTCGAGACGGCCTCGATTGCCAACGCACGGATGAGCACCATGGATCAGCTGTGGGAGCATCCCGTGCTCGCGGAACGTGAACGGTGGCGCGAGGTGCCCGCGCCCGGAGGCGCGATTCGTGCGCTGCTTCCCCCCGCGGACCTTGCCGGGGTGGAGCCGCGCATGGCTGCTGTACCTGCACTCGGCGAGCATTCCGACGCAATCCTGGCGGAACTGGGCCGAAGCAGGACCGAGATCGATCGTCTTCGATCCGATGGCATCGTGTGAGCAGTATGCAGTTGTGCAGTATGCAGCGAGATGCAGTGTGCAGCGCAGCTTCTCAGGTTCCGACGAGTTCATAGGCCGTAGTCGTTCGATATCCATTCGTCCCGAAAACGATGGTTCAGATGATGGTGTGGCAGCGTGAGAGGAGATCGACACGGGTCAAAGTTGCGCTGGGTCCTGCTGCTCCAATCGATCGCAATGTACGTGCCACAGCGCCGTCGTCACTGCTCGGAATGTATGTGAACACCTCCCGGTAACCGGGCGGCGTGCCTGTCGACTTCCAGAAGAAGATAACCGATTCGCTGGATCCCTCGATCAGCGACGAGGAGCGGCTCACTCTCGTACAGCAGGCATCGGATCCAGTTTCGGTCGACGCTTTCGAAGTGCCTATCTGTTCCCTGACGACCATGGTGCTCGTCAACTCGGACATCACCGGAGCGGAAACGATGGCACAGGCCGATTTCCAGGATAGTGTCGATTCTCGATACCCGGGAAAGACGAAGTGACATAGTCGGAATCGATGAGCACTATCGCCGTCGATTGTCGGTTCCATCCCTGCCCCAGTCCCGTGCCACCTCGGCGAATGCGGAAGTCGCCGAGGTGAGCAGACCGGGTCGAGTGACGATGCCGACCTCGCTGGTTTCCGTCGGGACGAGCCGCTTCTGCACTACGCCGGGGATCGTGCTCTCCGATGCTTGGGATGCGAGGAACGCAGCAACCCCGGACCGAACCATCTCGATCGACATCCACCGATTCTCGTTCTCCAGTAATGCATTCACTGTGATGCCGATCTGATTGGAGAAACGGTCGAGTCGATTCCGCGAGGCCGATCCGGCCGGAGGCACGATGAGTGGTACATCGGACAGCTCGTCCCACGGCAGGTCGGTCCTGGTCGGATCACTGTCCCACGCTTGGGGGAGCAGAAGGACGAGCGTCTCGGTAGCGATCGTCTCGGTGTCGACTCCCGGTGGTGCCTCGTCGATACGTGCCAATCCGACGTCGCACACTCCGGTTTCCACGAGGTGGAAGATGTCCGAGTCGTCGCGTGGAGCTGAGATCTGCATCCGGATCCCCGGGTATCGCCGCGTGAATTCGGAGATGATCTCTCCCGTCGATACCGAAATCGTTTGTGAATAGACAAGCCTGAGATGTCCTACGGTGGTGCCCCGGATGCCGGATACCGCTTCGTCGAACAGATCGAAATCCTGCAGAATGCGACGGGCAGGAACGAGCAGCGTCTCACCATCCGACGTCAGGACGGCCCCGTGCCGTGTCCGATGGAAAAGCCGCAGCCCGATCTCCGTCTCGAGCTTGGCGATCGAATGTGACAGCGACGATTGCGTGACGTGGAGGGCGGCTGCCGCCCGGGTGAAGGATCGGTGCTCAGCGACAGCCACCAGGATTCGGACCTGCTGCAGTTCCACCCGACCAGTGTAGGCGTAGTCGGTTTCATGCCAACCTGATTCAGGGGCGCCGGTGTGCTGTACACACCGACGCCCCGAGCGAATCGCCGAGTTTCGTCAGGCAGGGACTCCGATGGACTTGGTCTCGAGGAATTCTTCGAATCCTTCGATACCGTGCTCACGGCCGAGCCCGCTCTGGCGGTATCCGCCGAACGGCACGTCGTCGCTCATGAACGCGGCCCCGTTGACTGCGATCGTGCCGGTGCGGATGCGACGAGCGACGTCGACTGCATGTGCGACGTCGGCACCGAACACCGAACCCGACAGGCCGTACAGGGAGTTGTTGGCGATCTCGATCGCCTGCTCCTCGGTATCGTATGGAATTGCAACGAGGACGGGACCGAAAATTTCTTCCTGCGCGATCGTGGCGCCGGGGTCGACGTCGGCGATCAACATGGGGTTGACGAAGAACCCGCGCTCGTGACGGTTTGAACGGCCGCCACCGAACACCACACGCCCTTCGGTGCGGCCGAGTTCCATGTACGAAAGCACCCGTTCGAACTGGGTCCGGTTGACCACCGGTCCGATCAGGGTCGTCGGATCGGTAGGGTCACCGGGCACCAGGTGTTCCATGACCGTCTTGGCCAGTTGCAGCCCTTCCTCGTAGCGGGAACGCGGCAACAACAGGCGGGTGGTCAGTGCACAGCCTTGCCCGGCGTGCGAACACACCGAGCCTGCAATATACGGAAGGGCTGCCTGCAGGTCGGCGTCCGGCAACACGATTGCCGCAGACTTGCCGCCGAGTTCGAGGAGCGTCCGCTTCACCGTCGGCGCGACTGCAGTCAGAATGCGCCGACCTGTCGCTGTGGACCCGGTGAAGGTGACGACGTCGACCCGGGGATCGGTAGTCAGGGCTTCACCGACAGCATTGTCGGAAGACGTGACGATGTTGAGCACACCGGCCGGCATGTCGGTGTGCTCAACTGCGAGTTTGCCGATCATGGTCGCGGACCAGGGCGTGTCTGGTGCGGGTTTGAGTACCACAGTGCAGCCCGCGGCGAGCGCCGGAGCGATCTTGGTCATGTTCAGGTAGAAGGGATAGTTCCACGGGGTAATGGCCGCCACCACACCTGCGGATTCCTTTCGCACGATCGGGCGGGTCTCGGTCCCGAGCGCGGACCGTGCCGGAAACTGTCGTTCGTATTCATATGTGGTAGCGAGGTCTGCTGCCCAGCGCAGAGCTGAGATACCGGGACCGATCTGCATGTGGTCGTGCAGTGCAATCGGGGCCCCGGCTTCAGCGGTGACCACTGCGCCGAGGTCGGGCGCGTGCTTCTCCATCGCATCTGCCAGCTGGTGAAGGACGCGTCGGCGCAGCTCTGCATCGGTCGACCAATCCGTCGAATCGAAGGCGCGGCGAGCAGCCCCGATCGCTGCGTCTGCGTCCTCGATCGCCGCGTCCGCGGTAACACCGATGACATTTTCGGTCGCGGGATCGATGTTCTCGAACACACGCCCCGAGGTAGCGTCGACGAGTTGCCCGTTGATCAACATCCGGGACTCGCGCAACACGAGAGCATTCATGTGCGAATCGGATTCGGTGGTGCCGTCCATTGATTGTCCTTTCGTCGAATGCTGAAGGCGCGGTCAGAGACCGAGGTTCAGACCGGCACCCGCATCGATCCTGATCTCTTGCCCGGTCAAGTAACGAGATTCGTCGGATGCGAGGTACACGACGGCACTTGAGATGTCGGACGGCTCGACCCACGGTGTGGGGATCGCCTGCATACTGGCGAAACCGTCCTTGACATCGTCGAGAGTGGGATTGTCCAGGTCGTCCCGGAACATTCGGTACATCGGGGCGCTGTGCAACATGTCGGTGTTGCAGTTCGTGGGATGGATCGTGTTCGCTCGAATACCCTTGGCTGCGAGCAGGTGGGCGACGCTGCGGATGTAGTTGGGGATCATACGTTTCGCCAACCCGTATCCCATTCCGCCGGGCGACGACAGTCCCGCGGGCATCAAAGCGGCCAGCGAACCCGTCGCGATGATCGATCCACCGTCCCCGAGATGCGGAATCGCGGCATGAACTGTGTTGACAACGCCGACGAAGTCGACGTCGAAGGCATCGATGAAGGCCTGAACCGGCAGTTCTGCTCCCAGTGGACAGATTCCGGCGTTGGCGACCACAATATCGAGTCGGCCGAGCTTTTCGACCGCGGACGCCAGTCCTTGTTCGAGGCCGACTCGGTCGCGCACATCGACTTTCGCAGCGACGATACGGCGACCCTCGGCCTCCACCAACTTGACCGTGTGTGCGAGGTCTTCTTCGGTGGCCAGTTCGTATCCGTTCGTGGAGATGTCGGCACACAGGTCGAAGGCGATGATGTCGGCGCCTTCTTCGGCCAGGTGCACGGCGTGGCTGCGGCCCTGGCCGCGTGCCGCTCCGCTGACGAATGCGACTTTGCCCTGAGTTCTTTTCAACTTCGTTCTTCCTATCGCTTGTCAGACATGAAGAGTCGGCGATGTGCTCATGCGGAGCCGCTCGTCTCTACTGGATCGGGTCGGCCGTGAGTCCGCAAGGGGCGCGGTAAGGATCGATTCGAATCTAAGTGATTCACATCACGATAGGAAGTGGGAGGAGCTACATTCGTCATGGTATTCATTCACGCTTCGCATGAATACAGTTCATACTTTCCCGGCGGGGCCCACAGTGCATGTATTGCCCACCCGGCTGCGGTCGCCGATCGGCCGACAGCAGAGGGATAGCGTTGGGCCCGAGCGGTATTGACGAAGGTGTAATTCCCGGTTCGGTGTTCGTTTCACGCACCACCGGACGGGTTGTCACCGTGATGCGGATACCGGAATCCAGGTCGGATCGCGACGGCCTACTCTCGTCGCGGAAGCGGTCCGGCCGGTAGCGATCACGGCCAGGGACACCGAAAAACGCGGCCCGACGAAGGTCGGGCCGCGTTTTCTCTTGGGCGGACTTGTCCGCTTACTTCGGCTGGAAGCGCAGTGCGCCGTCGATGCGGATGACTTCGCCGTTGAGGTAGTTGTTCTCGGCGATGTGCTGCACCAGGGCGGCGTACTCGGACGGGCTGCCCATGCGATTGGGGAACGGAACGGCCGGTCCCCACTTCTGATCGGCCTCTTCGCGCTCCATCTTGAACGCAGGCGTGAAGAAGGTGCCCGGCGCGATGGCCATGACGCGAACGCCTTGCTTGGTGAGGTCGCGAGCAGCCGGAAGCGTCAGGCCAACGACGCCGCCTTTGGCCGCGGAATATGCAGTCTGACCGATCTGACCTTCGAAGGCGGCGATGCTGGCGGTGTTGATGACGACGCCACGAGCGCCGTCCTCGTCCGCGGTGTTCTTGGCCATTGCAGCGGCCCCGAGCCGGAGGACGTTGAAAGTACCGTTGAGGAAAAGATTTACGTACCACTGGAATTGCTCGAAGGACGCCGGCTCACCGTCGCGGCCGACGACGCGCGCCGCACCGGCGCTACCGCCGTGCGCGTTCACGACGATCTTGAGTGGTGCGAGTTCCTCGGCGACGGCGATGGCAGCGTTGACGCTGGCCTCGTCGAGTACATCGGTGGCGACGTAGCGGACCCGCTCGCCGAGTTCGGCCTCGAGGGCCTTGCCCTTCTCGTCGTTGAGGTCGGCGATGACAACGGCGGTGCCGGCGGAAACGAGTTGCCGAACCGTCGCCTCGCCGAGGCCGCCGGCTCCACCGGTGACGAGTGCGGACGCAGTCGTGATGTCCATGGAATGACCTTCCTATCGGCATGGTGAAAGTAGTGAATGATTCTATGTCAAAAATGACACAACCGTCAGAAATATTCAAGACCCATGCCGAGCAATCCTTTCGGGCACTGCGATGCAATCCCGCGCACAGTGGCTATGCCCGTTTCGGGAATCCGGGCCGGCGGGTTCGAATGGCGGGGAGCGGTCAGTTCTCCACGGCCGTGAAGAACCCACGCCGAATTGCAGTCAACATGAGATCGATCGACTCGTCGAGAGTGAGCGGTTCTTCCATTTCCTGTGCCGCCTGCGGGAGACGAACGAGAAGTGCCCGCAGAATCAGCGCAGACAATATCGGGTCGAACGGGTAGTTGCGAGGGTAGGGCGCCAGGACCGTGAGTAGTGAAATATCCAGGGAGGCCTGCCCATAGGAGCCAAGATCGTGCACGATCTTGCTTTCGGCAGTTCGTTCGGTCCATGCTTCGATCGAGCCCGCGTAGTGTTCGGTGTACTCGATGAAGGCTTTCGTCCATTCACGCGGTGCGTTGTCGCCGGGATCGGTGAAGTCGATCTCTCGAAGTTCGTACGCCAGCTCGAGTGCGCGGTTTGCCGATTCGATGCACAGAGTCGTGAGCAGATCCTGTTTCTCGCTGAAGTACTTGTAGAACGTGCCGCGGGCAAAGCCGGCCGCCTCGACGATATCGTCGACGCTGGTGCGGTGATACCCCTTCACGCGGAACTGTTCCGCACCCGCTGCGACCAAGGCCCGCACGGTGTTTGCCGCGCGTTTGGTGAGACCCTCGGTGCGCTCGGCGAGGCTCAGGCCTTCTGTGGAGGGCCGCTCAGGCAGTGTGATGGCGCCTACGCCCACAGTGCGTAATTTCAAGCTGTGCAGCACGGACGCGGGCGTTTCCGGGAAGAGGAACAACTGGAGAAACACCGACAATGCGTCCACGATCGATTGCGTATCTCGACCGTAGGCCCGGTCGGTGTGGATGAACAGGTTGACGCGGTGTACCAGCGCCGTCATTACCATGGCCGCAACGCGGGGTTCGACTCCCACGAGCTTCGATTCTTCGAGACGCTTGGAGACCCGTTCGTTGTAGGTCACGACGAAGCGGTTGATTTCCGGCCGAACCTCGGACTCCGACGCGGCCACCACGGTCCACTGCACGAACATCGTCGAGTACTTCTCGAAGACCCAACTCCACTCACCCAACCACCAGTTCAGGTTGTCGAACCCGACCTCGGTCGGCCCGAGCGGGCCGATGCGCCGAGCGACGCGGAACAGGGCCCGCCCGCACTCGTCCAGAAGTTCGAGGAAGATCTCGTCCTTGCCCGGAAAATACTGGTAGAGAGTGGCGCGGGAGATGTCCGCGGCCTTCGCGATGGCATCGACCGACGTGCCGAAGAACCCGTGCTCGGCAAACAGCTCGAGCGACACTTCGATAATTCGCCGACGCGTCGATGCGCCCCGTTTGCCCACTTCGGGGCTCGACGGGCCGTAACTTGCGCGACGGTAGATCGGGTTTTCTGACATCAGTGCACAGCCTAGGTCATGGAAGTCGGTCCTCGCGAGGACTCTGGGACGATTGTGGTCAGTATCCTACCGAGCAGTAGGGACCAAGAAGTCGGCTGTCCCACTGATCGCCACACCGCCGGTTTGCCGCGTGCAGGTGAGCGCAACTGTGACGAGCCGGCCATCGCTGACGACCGACACGGCGGTGACCTCGCCGGTGCAGGTCAGTACATCGTCAGGCCAGACCTGTTCGCGAAAGCGAACTCCGAACCTGCGTACGTTCTCTGCGCCGAGCCAATCGGTGGCGAAGGTCGCCAGGAGAGCTGATTGATGCATCCCCTGCGAGAACACGGAAGGGTTGCCGGCGGCACGGGCCATGTTGTCGTCGTAGTGCATCGGGTTCAGGTCTCCCGATGCGCCGGAGTACCGGACGAACATCTGCCTGGTGAGGGGGCCGAACGTACGGGGCTCTGCGGTGGTGCCGACCTCGAGCTCGGTGGTCGGTGCGCTCATTTCGTTGCCTCCTTGGCTGCAGTCTCGATGAAGGTTCCCCGTGATTCGGCTACCAGCTCCCCGGCTGCGTTGTGAAATTCGGTGACGACGACGGCAAAGCGCATCCGACCTCCTTTCTTGCCGGGCTTCTCGAACCGCTGGACCACCCGGTCCCGGGCCAGGAGGCGGTCGCCCGCCTTGGGGAGCCCGCCGTGGAAGACGAACTCCTGTTCACCGTGAAGGAGCCGCTTGCGGTCGAAGCCGACGCTGACACGGGCACCTGCCGGGGCCCACTGGTTCGCGCAGCTCAGGAACGTCGGCGGGATGACGGCCTCCGCTCCCTGATAGGCGGGGTTGTCCGACTGCATCGCGGCTGCGAATTCACGGATCTTTCCGCGCTCGACGAAGACTTCCCATTCGTCTCCCGTCGTGCCGACCGGTGATTCTTCCGGCTGGGGCGTGGTCATGGTGGCCTTCTCCTTCATGAAGTGAATTCGTCGAGGTAGTGCCGAACAAGCGACACTGCGGATTCCGGGTAGCTGCGTGCCGTCTTCTCGTCCAGGCCGTTCTCGACGAGAAGGAGGGCGAGCCGATTGGTGATCAGACTGAAGACGAACGCAGCGAGAACGGTGTAGTAGCGCAGGTCCGTGTCGATGCGACCGCCGAGTTCCCGATAGCGGCGCACGATGGCGTCGTCGTCGGCGGGTACGCCGTCCATGCGGGTGAATCCGAGCGATTCGCACAGGAACCGCTCGAACATCAGCCACCAGCCGAGATCGATCTCCGCGGGGCCCGTGCTTGCGGTCTCCCAGTCGAACAGGGCGGCAACACTCAAATCCTGTGCGAAAGCAATATTGCCGACGCGGGCGTCGCCCCACACGACGGTTTCCGCGTCGGTGTCGGGGGCGGACGCCGCCAGCATCCTCCATGCTTCGGACAGCACGTCCTCTCCGACGACGAGTTCGGGACGCCGCGCCTCGTACCAGTCGTGTAGCCGGGTGAGATACTGCTGCAGCGCAGTGGTGTGCGGCTGCTGGGCGGGGTCGCGTAGGACGGCGAGTGTCTTTTCGTCATCCACGGCATGGACCGCCACGAGCGCGCGGAGGGCGTTGTCGTACATCCGTCGACGTTCGTCCGCGTCGAGTTCGACGGTCCAGCCTTTCTTGTGCCAGCTGGGTATGTCGGACGGCACCCGGCCGCGGACACGTGCCATCAGATAGAAGGGTGCGCCGAGCACCGCTGGATCCGCCTCGGTGAGCACGATGCGGGGAGTTACGACGCCGGGGTGGCCGCCGAGTGCCTGCATGACGGCGGCCTGTCGCAGCGCGTCGGGTTCCGTGAACAGCTGATGGTTGGACGACTGCATGCGCAGCACGAGTTCGTGGGATTCGCGTGTGCCATCGTCTGCGGTCCAGCTCGCGGTGAAAAAGACCGTCTGACCCGAGAATCCGGCATCAGGTGCGTCGAGATCGTGGATGGTGAAGTTGCTGTGTGCTTCCGGTACGAGCTTGTCGGACAACCACTTCCGGAGGGTGTCGCCGAGAGTGGCGTCCTGATGTAGCTGTAGCTGTGTTGCGTCGCGTGCCATCGGCTACCTCTTCTCGTTCCGTGGAGCACCAGGGTGCTCTATATAGAAGGAATCGGATTCCTATTTGTGACCAATACTGTCAGAATACGGGTATGAGCGATCAAAAATCCAGTCCCTCTGCCGTCGTGCCGGACCGCTGGTCCACCCTCGCACTCGGCGCGTACGCGCTGCCGGGCCGCGTCGCAGATCCGAAGCCTGGCATCGCGCAGGCGATCGAGGCCGAGCGCCTCGGATTGAACACTCTCTGGCTGAGTGAGCGCTGGGGCACGAAAGATTTCGGTGTGCTGGCAGGGGCATTCGGTCAGGTCACGACCCGGATCAAAATCGCAGCCGGTGTGACCCATCTCCAGTCCCGCCACCCCGCGATACTGGCGTCGATGGCGATGACCGCGCAGGCCCTCACCGACGGACGGATCGTTCTCGGTGTCGGGCGATCCGTCGATGCCATGTGGGATGCAGTGGGGTTGCCCAGGGCCACCAATAGTTCGATCGTGGACTCCGTCGAGATCTTCCGTCGTCTCTGCCGTGGTGAGAAGGTCAAATACGACGGTCCTGCAGGGAAGTTCCCGTCCTTACGGCTCAACGATGTTCCCGATGCTCCGGTACCTCCGTTGGTCTTCGCCGCGCTCGGTCCGAAAGGACTTGCACTGGCAGGGAGGCATTTCGACGGTGTGCTGCTCCATCCGTTCCTGACGCCGGAGGCGGTGCGCCGCTCGGCCGTCACCGTGCGTGCCGCCGCTGCGGAGGCGGGCCGTAATCCGGCGGACGTGCGGATCTATGCCACCGTCGTAGTGGCCTCGGGTCTCGAGCCAGGGGAGGAAGCCGCGGTGGTCGGTGGACGAGCGGTGACCTACTACCAGATACCGGGTTTCGGGGAGCAGCTTGCGCGAGTCAACGAGTGGGACCCCGACGCTCTCGCCCTACTGCGCAACCATCCGCAGCTCGCCGGCCTCAAAGGTGCAGCCGACTCGGTTCGCACCCGCGACCAGCTTGTCGAGGCGTCGTCGGCGCTGCCGTCGGAATGGATCACCGCAGCCGCCGCGCTCGGATCGCCGGCAGCGTGTCGCGAGACGTTCGAACGCTATCGAGAGGCGGGTGCCGACGAGTTGGTCCTACACGGCAGTACTCCTGATCAACTCGGAGTTGTCGTCGGAGAAGCTGCCGCCGCAAAGTGACTAAGTAGTCAGAAATAGGATTCGAAACGGGGTGTGGCCATCGGGCCGAGAGTGAGGCTCGGCCCGATCCTCACGCCGTACAGGAGCGGAGTCGTGGCGCTCATTCCGGCAGCAGTGTCTCCGCTCGTTGCTGAACAGCGGTGCTTGTGCGGAGCGCACGGTTCGGTAGCAGCGCAGTTGCCACAAATGCCGCGGCTGCCAGCGGAATACACCAGAGGAACAGGTCGCCGATGATGTCGGCATACAGCGTCTGGACTGCTTGACGAACGGGTTCGGGCAGTTCTGCGACGTCGGGCACGGTATCTCGGGTGGCGCCGGCAGCTCCCGACGCGGTGGCGACACGGGTGGCGATCATGGCGCCGAGCACGCTGACGGCGAGGGTTCCGGAGAGTTGACGGAAGAACGCGGGCAGTGCGGTGGCGGCACCGAGCTTGTCCGGGGGAGCGCTGTTCTGCGCGAGGATCTGCATATTCGACATGAGTGTGCCGACGGCGATACCGACCCCGACAAGGTATGCACCCACCAGCACGAGTGGCGTGGTGGTTGTCAGGGTGGCAAGACCGACTGTCGCCGACAGCAGAAAAGCCGCGCCGACGATCACCCACGGTTTCCAGCGCCCGGTACGACTGATCACCTGACCGAGCACGGTGGACGCAAGGAAGGTCGACGCCGACATCGCCAGAATCATGCTGCCGGACGCAGACGGACTCATGCCACGTGAAATCTGGAAATACTGACTCATGAATGCCGGTACGGACAGCATCGTCACGCCGAGCGAGACATTCGTGACCACCACTCGCGAGATCGTCGGATCGGTGAGCAGTCCGAGTGGTATGAGTGGCTCGGAGACTCGTCGCTCGACCACAATCGTCACGATCGCGAACCCGAGCGACGCGGTCACCATCGCGACGGATTGCCACGACCACCACGGAAACATTTCACCGGCGACGGAAACCCACGTCATTGCCAAGCCAACGCTTGCCGTGACGAGAACAGCTCCAGCCCAATCGATCCGTGCCGATCCGCGTGGAGAGGGTAAGTTAAGCGTCCGGTGTAGAAGAATTACAGATGCGAAGGCGAAAGGTATGCCGAGATAGAAGTTCCACCGCCAGCCCAAGCCATCCGTGATCAACCCGCCCAGGACCGGCCCGCCCATGGTGCCGACACCGATGACCCCACCGATGACCCCGGCATACTTGCCGCGTTCTCGTGGACTGACCAGATCGGCGAGTAAGACGCTGCCCACCGAAATGAGTCCGCCCGCTCCGACGCCCTGCACTGCGCGGAAACCGATCAGAACCTCGGCAGTAGCAGAGAGGCCTGCGCACAGCGACGCCACGATGAACAATCCGATCGCGGCAAACATCAACCGGGTGTGTGAGAACAAGTCGCACAACTTGCCCCAGATTGCCAAGCTCACGGTAGTGGTGAGCAGATTCGCCGTGATGACCCAGGTATAGGCCGTCTGCCCCGCGCCGAGTTCGTTCATCATCACGGGAAGCGATGTAAGGATTGTTGTGGAGGCGAGTGCGGAGAGAACGATGCCCAGCAGCGTCCCGACCATGGCGAGCAGCATGCGCCCCCGGGTCATCTCCCGGGAGTCGGACGGGTCGGCGCGTGCGGCAGGAGGCTCCTGACGGATGCTCATGACTGCCTTTCGAAAACGCGAAGGGAAGGGTCGAGGGCCCCTGCGCTCGGCGCGGGGCCCTCGACCACGGCCACCGGCGTCGTGAGATCAGAGAACGGCTCCGCTGATCTTGTATTCGAGGATCTCGTCCATCGTCAGGCCGAGTTCCTGGAGCACCTCGTCGGTGTGCTCACCGTGGTCCGGCGCTCGCCGGACGTCGCCCGGCTGCTCGTCGAACTGCACCGGTGCAGACACCAGCTTGAAGGCCGTGCCGGCGGAATCCTCGAGATCGGCGATGTACGAGTTGGCTTCGACCTGAGGGTCGGTGACCATCTCGCGCGGGCGCTGGACCGGGGCCCACACCCCGTTGATGTCCTTGAGTGCGATCTTCCATTCCTCGAGAGTTTTTCTCGCGAAACCGGCTGCAATCGCCGCTACACATTCGACGTTGTTCTGGGCACGCTTGGCGTGACTGTCGAAACGCGGATCGGTGATCAATTCCGGGCTTTCGAGCACCGTCATCAGTTCGGGCCAGAATCGATCGGATTCGAGCATCACGATCGTGATGTGCCGGCCGTCCTTGGTGCCGTACGTGTTCACCAGAGGATTCGGCGCCTTGTCGGGCGTCGTCTTCGGATAGCCCTCCAAGTTGAAAGCGTGCGCACCGGCGATCGTCGGGCCCATTGCCCAAGCGCCGAGCGCCAGCAGGGAGCTGTCGACGACGGTTGCCTCGCCGGTTCGTTCGCGATGGAACAGCGCGGAGGAGATCGCGCCCGCGATGGTGAGTCCGCCGAGCACGTCTCCGAAGGCGGGGCCGGGCATATTGACGGGGTATCCGAGTGCTTCGGGGCTGACGTTGTCGGCCGCGCCGCTGCGCGACCAGAACGAGGACATGTCGTAGCCACCGCGCTCGGATTCGGGTCCCGACTGTCCCGCCGCCGACCCGCGGACGTAGATGATCTTGTCGTTGTGAGCGCGGACGTCCTCGACGTCGATTCCGAGCTTCTTGCGAGCCGAGGGGCGGAAGTTCGTGAGGAAGACGTCTGCCGTCTCGACAAGCTTCATGAGCAGCTCGCGTCCCTGTTCGGACTTGAGATCCAGTGCAACGCTGCGCTTTCCACGATTGGGAAGTTCGAACATGTGGTTGACCGCGCCCGCGGGAATCAGGCCTGAGGTCACCAGGCCGCGCTGAGGATCACCGGATTCGGGGTGCTCGATCTTGAGAACGTCGGCACCCCATTCGGTGAGAATGGCGCCGGCCACCGGAACGTACGTCCAGGCGGCGACCTCGACGACTCTGATTCCACTCATCACACCGACCACGACGTGGGTCCTTTCTGGGTTGCGACTGCCATGGTGTGGGGTGCGGGATCGGTTGGGTCCGGCCGGCGTTCCGCCACCATGAAAAGGGGGAGGCACTGAAATCTGACTCAGTGTACATAAAAGTCTCGCAGATGTGTGTCGGTCATCACAAGACCTGCGTCAAGGTAGGTGCAACACAATCCGGTGCGGCGCCCCCTTCGGGTGCGTCAACCGCGCTATTTGGCCGACTCCCCGCATGAGAACACGTTGCTATTCGCGCCCAAAACGAACACAACTGTCAGAGATGGGAACGAGCTTCTGGTCGTCGCAGCGCTGCTCCGCTGGATCTTCGTGTAGAGCCGGAGGTGCGCCCGGGAGAGGTGGGGGTCCTCGTTCGCGCAAACGCTCGCGTCGGCTCGGGAGGCTCGCTCGATCGCGGGAAGTGTGATCAATGTATGCAGGTGTAGTCGATTTATCTCCAGCGTCCGAGAAGCTCGCCGAGTGGAGAATCGGGCCGAAGGGTGTTGCAGGCCGCCCGGGGCGGCCTGCATCGGAGACCCCGGTTCGGCAGGACTGCCGGAGCGTGGCCGAGGCCGAATTCCTGCCTCGCCTATTTCGTGACACCACCATCAGATGCTACTGTTCGGGCGATCGTGACCCGCATCACCATATGTGGCGGCGCGGAACGAGCTTGTCAGGCGAGCCGATCGCACCGTGACGTTCTTGGAGGAACTCGATGTCCACATCAGCCGGACGGATCCTGCCGGAGGTCACCGCGGAGTCGCGGGACTTCTGGACCGGGGGGTTCGACAACGAATTGCGCATCTATCGATGCCGTTCATGTAGTGGCTGGTTCCATCCGCCGGTCGGGGCCTGCTGGCGGTGCCGGAGCCGGGACGTCGGTCCCGAGGTCGTCTCGGGCCGGGCCACGGTCGCGGCATTCACGGTGAACCATCACCCCTGGTTCCCTGCATTCCCGCCGCCATATGTCATCGCGGCAGTCGAACTCGATGAACAGCCGGACGTGCGTCTGACCACGTGCCTCGTCGACGTCGATGTCGACAAGGTGGAGGTCGGTATGCAGGTCGAGGTCGTATTCGACGAGCAGGATGACGTAGCTCTTCCCTTCTTCAGGCCGGTGACCGCATGAGCTTCGTTGATGACCGTGCCGTGATCACGGGTGTCGGACAGTCTCAGATCGGTCGGCGGATCGGCCGTACGGGAATCGATCTCGCGCTCGAAGCTGCCGAGCGGGCGGTCGCTCACGCAGGCCTGTCGTTCGACGATATCGACGGCGTCGCGAGCTACCCCGGACCCGTGAACGCGGAGGGCGGGTTCGTCGGTGCGACCACCCATGACGTTCGCGATGCATTCGGGTTGAAGACCCGCTGGCATGTCAGCGGTGTGGAAACCTCGGGCCAAGCCGGAACCCTCCTGGACGCTGCCGCAGCCGTAGCAACCGGCCGGGCAACCCATGTGCTCTGTTTCCGCTCGGTGTGGGAAGCGACCGCGCAGGCTTCCGGCCGCGCCGCCGCCCTGACCGGCAAGTCGACTCGTGCCGGAGGGCACTCGGAATTCCGCCTACCATTCGGCGCGGCGTCGCCGGCAAACTGGATCGGTGTGTATGCCCAGCGCTACATGCACGAATTCGGCTTGACACGCGAGCAGGTCGGCAAGCTCGTCATCAATGCCCGGCGCAACGCGGGTCTCAATCCCGACGCGATCTACCGGGATCCGATGACCATGGACGACTACCTCGGCGCACGCCTCGTGTCGTGGCCGCTCGGGCTGTACGACTGCGACGTGCCGTGTGACGGCGCGACCGCGATCATCGTGTCCCGAAAGGAAGCGGCCGCGGGGCTCGCGAACACGCCACTGCACATCGAGGCTGCGGGATCGGCTTTGTACCAACGGCATACGTGGGACCAGCGTACAGATCTGACCACGATGGCCGCGCACGATGTCGCCGCCGAGATGTGGGCGACCACGTCCCTCAGCCCGAAGGACGTCGATTTCGCGACGCTCTACGACGGATTCAGCTACCTGTGCACTCAATGGATCGAGGCGCTCGGGTTCTGCGAGCACGGCAAGGTCGGGCAGTTCCTGGACAACGACGACTACTACCGGCTAGAGGGTGAGCTTCCGATCAACCCGCACGGCGGTCAGCTCTCCGCCGGCCGGCTCCACGGATACGGGTTCCTTCACGAAGCCTGTGTGCAGCTGTGGGGCGAGGCCGGTGACCGGCAGATTCCCAAGGACGTGGAGATTGCCGCGGTCGGTATCGGTGGAGGTCCGGAAGCCGGCTGCATGCTGCTTCGCCGCGAGGCGTGACGAAGCAGAAGTCGAATTTTCGCGCCTCAAGGCGCACCGCCCCTACTCAGGAGACCGGAAATGGCGATATCCGAACCAACCCCCGCAGGTGCGACGCCGGCTGCGGTGAAGGAACCGCGCGGCAAGCGATTCCGCGGCGGACGTAAGTGGCGTGCACTTCGCACGAACCGGGCTGCGATGGTGTCGCTGGCCTTCCTGGTCCTGCTGGTCCTGGTGGCGGTCTTCGGCTCGCTGCTGATGACACACGATCCCAATGCGCAGGCGCTGGGAGATCGTCTGCAGGGCCCCAGCGGAGCACACTGGCTCGGCACCGACGGTTACGGGCGGGACGTCTTCAGTCGACTGATCGATGCGACTCAAGTCGTGGTGCTGGCCATTGTCCAGGCGATGACTCTTGCTGCGGTGGTAGGTATTCCGTTGGGCTTGCTCGCCGGCCTGGTCGGTGGTCCGGTCGATGCGGTTCTCAGCCGCATCGCGGAAGCTCTGCTCGCCCTGCCTCCGCTGATCCTCGCGCTGGCAGTCGTCGGTGTGCTCGGGCCCGGCCTGACCAACGCGATGATCGCCGTCGGTCTGCTCCTCGCCCCCCGTCTGTTCCGGATTGCACGATCCGAAGCGCAAGCGGTCAGCGGAGAGTCCTACATCGAGGCGTGCCGCAGCGTGGGATGCTCGAACTTCCGGCTCCTGTGGCGGCACGTCCTGCCGAATGCAAGCTCCGCCCTGATGATTCAGATTACTTTCGGTGCAGGCATCATCATCATCGTCGAAGCGAGCCTGAGTTTCTTGGGACTGGGTGTCGAATCACCGCAGGCAAGCTGGGGTTCCATGCTGCAGGATGCATTCCAGAACGTCAGCACGTCACCAAGTTTCATGATCGTGCCGACCGTGGCGATTGTACTGACCGTCCTGGCGCTGTCGACCTTCGGTGATGGCATGCGGGACGCCTTCGAAGGACGTGGAGCCAATGGTTGAACAGACGAAAGACACCGGCAACACCGCACTGCTCGATGCCGCCGAAGAAGCTGTAGATCACATCGCACTCGGCGAAACCGTCCTCGAAGTACGGGATCTGTGCGTCGAATTCAACACTCCGCACGGTTGGTCGCGGGTTGTCGACAATGTGAATCTCACGCTGGATCGCGGGGAAACCTTGGGGCTGGTCGGCGAATCGGGCTCGGGCAAGACCGTCACCTCGCTCGCAGTGATGGGACTGCTCACCGGGCCCCGGGTGAAGGTCACGGGTTCGGTCAAGCTCGCCGGACAAGAACTGATCGGGCTACCGGCCCGAGAGATGAATCGACTGCGTGGCAAGTCGATCGGGATGATCTTCCAGGAACCCCGCCGATGCCTCAATCCGGCGTTCACCGTGGGCGACCAGATCGCCGAGGTCGTGCGCAGGCATCGCGCCGATGCCACCCGCAAAGAGGCGTGGACGCGAGCGGTCGAGATGCTGGACCTGGTCGGGATCACTGAACCGGACAAGCGCGCACACGACTACCCACACCAGTTCAGCGGCGGTATGTGCCAGCGCGTGATGCTGGCGATGGCGCTGGCGTGTGAGCCCGTAGTTCTGATCGCGGACGAACCGACCACTGCGCTCGACGTCACTGTGCAGGCACAGGTTCTCGCTCTCCTCACCGAACTCCAGAGCCGCATGGGACTCGGCGTCCTGTTCATCACACACGATCTGGGTGTGGTCGCCGAGACCTGCGACCGTGTCGCGGTGCTCTACGGCGGTCAGGTGATGGAAATGACCGACGCCGAAGGGTTGTTCTACGATCCGCAACATCCCTATACCGAAGGACTCTTGGCATCCACGCCGGACGCGCAGGTCCGCGCCGAGCGACTCCACGCAATTCCGGGAACTGTTCCACCGCCGTGGAATTGGCCGAGTGGGTGCCGTTTCAACCCGCGTTGCACCCACGCTCAGGCCGGTAGGTGTGACCAGGGAGCGATTGTCCTCGGAGGACCCGCAGACCATCTGGTGCGGTGTGTTCGCGCCGACGAGTTGCGACTGGAAGGAATCACGGAATGAGTCCGATCCTCGAGGTCGAGGGACTGACCAAGTCCTTCGTGAAGAAGCGCAATATCTTCGGCTTGCCGGCAGAGCGGACGCACGCTGTCAAGGACGTGTCATTCACCCTGGAAAAGGGGCGCACCCGTGCCATCGTCGGTGAATCGGGCGCAGGCAAGTCCACCGTGGGACGTATGGTGCTACGACTTGCAGTCCCCGACCAAGGGTCGGTGAGCCTGTTCGGCGACAACATTCTGGACATGTCTGCCAGCCAAGCACGCAAACTCCGGCGCCGGGCAACCATGATCTTCCAGGACCCGTTCAACTCACTCGACCCGCGCATGCTGATCGGCGAGTCCGTAGCCGAGCCACTGGTCCTGCACACCTCGCTCAATCGAGGCGAACGTGGGCAGAAGGTGGCGGAGTTGCTCGAACGCGTCGGTCTGCGCAAAGACCAGATCGAGAAGTATCCGCACGAGTTTTCCGGTGGCCAGCTGCAGCGCATCGCGATCGCACGCGCGCTCGCAACCGAGCCCGAGCTGATCGTGTGCGATGAGCCGGTCGCGGCACTCGATGTATCCATCCAGGCGCAGGTTCTGAACCTCTTGCAGGATCTTCAGTCGGAGCGGCAGATCAGCTATCTGTTCATCTCCCACGACCTTGCGCTGGTGAAGATGTTCGCTCATGACGTGACGGTGATGCGTCGTGGTGAGATCGTCGAATCAGGAACTACCGAGCAGATTTTCGATGATCCGCAGGAGACGTACACGAAGGAACTGCTCTCGGCGATCCCCGTCATGAGCCCCCGTCGGCGAGCGTCGCGCAAGACGGTCGCCGCGCCGAGTGCCTGATTCAACGGATCCACCTGTACGGCACGGTGTGTCGTGCGCAAGTCGGGCATTATCGAATCGAAAGCAAACGAAACGATCAACGGTAGACCTAGTTGATCTTGGGTACGTCGGCAAAACCGGCGCCTGACATACCTTCCCAATCCCGAGGAGTCCGGTCGTGTTGAAACTTGTCGTCAGTCGTATCCTTGCATCGATCCCGTTGCTCCTGCTCGTGGCATTTCTGTCGTTCATCCTGCTCGAATTGGCGAACCGCGGTACCGACCCCGCCGCGCGTATCGCCGGTGAGGGCGCGAGCCCACAGCAGATCGAAATGGTCCGGGAGAACCTCAATCTCGACTCGCCCATGATCATTCGTTATGTGGACTGGGTCTTGGACGCGGTCACCGGCGATCTCGGCACTTCGCTCTACAGCGGACAGTCCGTGACAGAGGCGCTGATGGAGCGAATCTGGCCGACGGCATCCCTGGCGCTGTGGGCAATTGTGCTGACGGTCATCATCGGTATTCCGCTGGGAGTGTGGGCTGCTGTGCGTCAGGGGTCGCTTGTGGACCGGTTTGTCACGACCCTGGCTTCCTTGTTGATGTCCGTGCCGCCTTTCGTGCTGGGTTTGGTTCTGGTGATCACGTTTGCGATCACCAGAGCATGGTTGCCCGCCACCGGGTACGTGTCCTTGGCCGACGGCGGGTTCGTCGAGTGGGCGCGCCATCTGATTCTTCCGGGTCTGGCACTTGCGGCGGTCTCCGCCGCCGAAATGGCTCGTCAGACAAGGGGATCTATCGTCGACACGCTGTCCAAGGACTATGTCCGGACGGCACGGGCCAAGGGGCTGGGCGAACAGTCGGTGTTGTGGAAACACACGATGAAGAACTCTGCGATCTCGATCGTGACCGTCCTCGGCCTGCAGATGGGCCGGATCCTCGGTGGCGCTGTGACGGTCGAGTTCGTCTTTGCAATCTCGGGGCTGGGAATGCTCGGCTACACCGCGGTGATCCAGCGAGATCTGCCGATGGTTCAGGGCGTGGTGATTGTGAGTGCGATCGTCGTTCTCGTCTGTAACCTGCTCGTCGATATGTCCTACGGCTACCTGAATCCCAAGATGCGTACCTAGTTTCGATTCTGGTCGCCGAATTTTCACCAGCTGCGAGTGCCGCCCCGCGTTCGACCCAGATCCGGCTCGAACATGGGGCGGCGCTATAACCGCACAGAGTAATTACGTTACTATCAGTGAGTAATCTAATGTGAGTACTCCCGTTGATGCGTGCGTTCGATCGGTTGTCCGGTCGGTCGGGGAATCGGAAACCCTGCAATTGCGCAAGTGTCGAATTCTGACGCACCTGTTTACCGAAAGAGAGACGTGTGGAGATGAGAATCCGAAAAGGATTGTCTGCCAGTGTGAGGGTGCTTGCCGGCGCACTCGCTGTGGCTGTGACCGTGACCGCGTGTGGTGGAAGCGGGGAGAGCGCATCGACAGCATCGGCCGGCGACATCGATCGCGGTGCGACCCTGCGGATGGCGTGGACGCTGGCGCCGGGCAACCTGGACCCGCACCAGTCCGGCAATTACCAGGTCGATTTCAACTATCTGTCGCCCGTGTACGACCGATTGACCGTGGTGGTCAACGGCCCCGAGGTCGAGCCGATGCTGGCCGAATCGTGGGCGTATTCGCCGGACGGCAAGTCCGTCGACTTCACCCTGCGCACCGATGCCACCTTCCACGACGGCACCCCGGTCAATGCTGCTGCCGTGGTCAAGAGCCTGAATCGGGCGCGCGATCCGCAGCAGGCGAAATCGGCCGGCACCTTGGCAATGGTGACCGACGTTCAGGAGATCGACGACCGCACCGTCCGAGTGATCGCGAATCGGCCTGCTGTAGATCTTCCCGCGGTGCTTTCCAGCACGACGGCTGCGATCATCAACCCGGTTGCGCTCGACAGCAAGGTCGATCTCTCGGTCGAGATGGCGGGTTCGGGTCCATATGTCCCGGAACAGATCCGCCGCGGCGACCGCATCGTCTACAAGCGTTACGACGGTTATTGGGATCCGGAAGCGCAGAAGAGCGAGACCTTGGAGATCATCGGCATCGGTGACGACAATGCGCGCCTGAACGCCTTCCGAAGTGGACAGATCGACGTCATGCTCGCCAAGGCGGGCCAGACCGACGACCTCGAGCCGTTGGTGGCGCAGTCGCAGTTCGACATGTTCGCCTACCCGGTTGCGCAGTTCTATGCGGTCCAGCTCGATATCGGGCAGCCGGAACTTCAGGATCCGAGGGTGCGTCGAGCGCTGAACTTCGCCATCGACCGCGAGGGCATCAACGCCGCGCTGTTGAACGGCCAGTGCCAGCCGGTGTATCAGCCCATTCTGGAGGGCGTCGACGGCCACAACGAGACCGTGGGTGAGGCGTACTCCTATGATCCGGCGAAGGCTCGCCGGCTGCTCGACGAGGTCGGCGCCGACGACATCACCCTCCGGTTGATCACGGTGGCGGGTGTGTCGCCGCAGCAGGAGATGGCCACAGCGATCCAGGCACAGCTCGCGGAGGTCGGTGTGAAGGTGGAATTGGTCCCCCTGCCGACTTCGGATGCGCAGCTGCGTATGAGTGAGGGCGGTTCCGCGCTGCTCAACCCACGGTTGGCATACCCGACCCCGGCTCAGTCGCTGCAGACGAACTACCTCACGAAACTGCGTTTCCCGACAGCGCCGTCGCAAGAGTTCCAGGATGCGGTCACCAAGTCGTTCGACCCGAACATCGGCGATGCGGAGCGGACCGAGCTGTATTCCAAGGCTTCGACGATTGCCTCTACCGACGCCTACGATCTGTTCATCTGCGGCATCCCGACGCAGGTCGCGTACACGGACAAGGTCGTCGGGGCGGACGAGGGTGGCCAGGCCGACTTCACCGGCATCGTCGATCCCCGCTACATGGGGGTCACTTCCTGACCGATCGTATGACAGATACCCGGCCACGTAGGTGCGTGGCCGGGTATCGCACTTTCTCGCAGGTGCCCGGTCGAGTGTGCCGGACAACACGGGGTCGGTTTGCCGTTTCCGTTGTACGCCAGGCGGACTCAAGGAGTAGCGAATACCCGATCCAACAGCCCGAGCCGGAGTAATTTCATTACCTCTCTTGTGTCATGTGATTGGTGTCACTAATGTTGTTGCGGCGGGGTCGATCCGAGCCCTTCGCGGGGGCAGGACCCGCATCTTGGGGTTGCACTTCTCGGCACCGCCCCGCTCACCGAGAGAGAGACGTGTGGAATGAAGTTCGGAAAACGATTGTCCGCCAAGGTGATGGCTTTCACGGGCGTGATGACTTTGGCTGTAGTCGTGACCGCGTGTGGTGGAACCGGGCAGGCGGCATCGGATGCCCCGGCCGGTGGTGTCGATCGCAACGCGACTCTGCGGATGGCGTGGACGGTGGCACCCGGTAACCTGGATCCGCACCAATCCAGTAACTACCAAGTCGATTTCAACTATCTATCGCCCGTGTACGACCGGCTGACGGTGATCGTCGCCGGCCCCGAGGTCGCGCCGATGCTGGCCGAGTCGTGGGAGTACTCGGCAGATGGGAAGTCGGTCGACTTCACCCTGCGTACCGATGCCTTTTTCCACGACGGCACCCCGGTCAATGCTGCCGCCGTGGTCAAGAGCCTGAACCGCGCGCGTGATCCGCAGCAGGCGAAGGCCGCCCCGTCCGTGGCGATGGTGACCGACGTTCAGGAGATCGACGACCGCACGGTTCGAGTGATCGCGAATCGGCCCGCTGTCGATCTGCCTGCCGTGCTGGCCAGCACGACTGCTGCGATCATCAATCCCGTTGCGCTGGACAACAAGGTCGACCTTTCCGTCGAGACGGCGGGTTCGGGTCCGTACATCCCGGAACAGATCCGCCGCGGTGACCGCATCGTCTACAAGCGCTACGACGGATATTGGGATCCGGACGCACAGAAGAACGCGACCCTGGAAATTATCGGTATGACCGACGACAATGCGCGTTTGAACGCCTTTCGAAGTGGACAGCTCGATGTGATGCTTGCCAAGGCGGGCCAGACCGACGACCTGCAGCCGTTGCTCGCGCAGTCGCAGTACGACATGCACACCTACCCGGTCGCGCAGTTCTACGCGGTCCAAATCGACATCGGGCAAACGGAACTGCAGGATCCCAGGGTCCGCCAGGCACTGAATTTCGCCATCGACCGTGACGGTATCAATTCCGCCCTCCTGCAGGACCAGTGCCAACCTGTGTATCAGCCCATTCCGGAGGGCGTCGACGGCCACAACGAGTCCGTGGGTGAGGCGTACGCTTACGATCCGGCGAAGGCTCGCCGGCTGCTCGACGAGGCCGGCGCGGACAACGTCACCCTCCGGTTGATCACGGTGGCCGGCCTTTCGCCGCAGCAGGAGATGGCCACGGCCGTTCAGGCGCAGCTCGCCGAGGTCGGTGTCAAGGTCGAGATCACACCTCTGCCGAACGAGGAAGCACAGATTCGTATGAGCGAGGGCGGCTTCGCGCTGCTCAACCCACGGTTGGCATACCCGACTCCGGCTCAGTCGCTGCAGACGAACTACCTGACGAAGTTGCGGTTCCCGACAGCGCCGTCGCAAGAGTTCCAGGATGCGGTCACCAAGTCGTTCGACCCGAACATCGGCGATGCGGAGCGGACCGAGCTGTATTCCAAGGCTTCGACGATTGCCTCCACCGACGCCTACGATCTGTTCATCTGCGGCATCCCGACGCAGGTCGCGTATACGGACAAGGTCGTCGGGGCGGACGAAGGCGGCCAGGCAGACTTCGTCGGTATCGTCGACACCCGCTATATGGGGATCACTTCCTGACCGCCGGTCAGCCGCTTCTGCCGAAACCTGTTCCGGACCCGGAGGTAAAGCACATGCACTTGCTTACTCGCAATACTCGGCCCCGCGACGGGAGAGTTGGTGCTTCGGCATTCGTCGCGCTGGTAGCTGCCATGCTGTTGCTGACCGCGTGCGGTACATCTGCCCAACAGGAAACTGGTTCCCAGGTTGTAAACCGTGAGGGAACTCTCCGCGTGGCAGGGAACGTCGTACCCAATAACCTGGATCCACACCAATCGGGTAACTACACGGTCGACTTCCCGTTCCTTTCACCCGTTTACGACCGTCTCACCCAGGTGGTTTCGGGTCCGGAGGTTGTCCCGATGCTCGCAGAGGAATGGACTTTCGCCGAGGACGGCCGTGCGGTGGATTTCCGGCTCAGGGACGACGCGGTCTTCCACTCGGGCAACCCGGTCGATGCAGATGCGGTTGTCGGGAGTCTGGAGCGCGCGAGGGATCCGCAGCAATCGAAGGTGTCCGGCCGCTTCGACATGGTGGCATCCGTCCAAGCAGTCGACGAACGTACCGTGCGCATCACGACGAACCGTCCCTCACTGGACCTGCTGTCGGTCCTGGCAACTACGGAGGCGGCGATTGTCGATGTGGTTGCGATGGCGAACGGTCTCGACATCTCGCGGGAGGGCGCGGGCTCGGGTCCATACGAGTTCGACCAGGTTCGGCCGGGTGACCGGATCACCTACGTACGCCACGAAGGGTACTGGGACCCGGAGGCCCAGAAGCCGGCCCGATTGGAATTGATCGGCCTGCCCGACGACAATTCCCGTCTCAATGCCTTCCGGTCCGGCCAGGTCGATGCGATCAAGGTCGACCCGGATCAGTACGACGACTTGCAATCGGTGGTTGCGCAACCGGGTTTCACCCTGCATGAGTACCCGATCGTTCAGTCGTATGTGCTGTATCTCGACATCGGTACCCCGGGCCTCGAAGACACGAGGGTTCGGCAGGCTCTCAACTATGCCATCGACCGTGAGTCCATCAACAGTGCGCTGCTGAACGGCCGCTGCCCGCCGCTTGCTCAACCGCTTCCGGCAGGTCTCGACGGCCACAACACCGGCGTGGCGGAGCTGTATCCGTACGACCCGGATCGTGCCCGTCAACTGTTGAAGGAAGCGGGTGCGCCGGACAACCTGCCGATTCGTATCATCTACGTGGCCGGCGCATCACCGCAACAGGAGATGGCGACGGCCGTGCAGGCGCAACTGCGTGAGGTCGGCGTCGACGCCCAACTTATCCCGATCCCGGCCGTGGACGCGCAGTCAACCTTCCGAACCGGCGGCTACGGACTGTTGAACATCTTCCTGTCGGCGCCGACTCCGGGCCAGACCCTCCTGACGAACTACTTGGCAAACTTCCGATTCCCGACCCCGCCGTCCCAGGAATTTGCTGACGCGGTGTTGCAGTCGTTGGATCCGTCGCTGTCGGAGGGCGAACGGACCGAGCTGTACGAGACAGCGTCGGGAATTGCTGCGGAGGAGGCGTACAGCGTCTTTCTGTGCGGTTCACCGACAATGATTGCGTACACGTCCGACACGGTGGGGATGGACTCGCTCGGCCACGCCGATTTCACCAGCGTCTTCGATGTCCGGTACGCCGGTGTCACGTCGTGACCTCATGAGACGAATTTTTCTGCAACGGTTTCCATGAGTGCAAGCGGAGACCGCCAAGTGCGTCGGCCTGCACTCGGACTCGTTGATGCACAGTGCCCCCTGCTCGCCAGGGATGCACTGTGCATCCAGCGCCCGGCTACGCGGGCGGCGCCTGCAGCATTCACCGGCGACTTGGTGAGATGTGGCAATCCGGATCACATGAACACTTTGCCCGGATCGCGGCCGTCGGTGACCGAGCTACCCTCGGCACGCCCCAGTTTCAGTGCCGGATCACTGATTCCACTGTCCGCGAACGGTGGACTGGGAGAACGGGGGAGGTCCTCGTTGACCGCTCCTTTCTCCGCCAGAAGCCTGCGCCAGCCTCCGAAGTCGCCCCCCGAAAAATCTGCCGGTGCCCATGATGACGCAGTAGAGAACGGCTCCCTCAGGACCTGCTTCCCAAGGGTCGAACATGTCGCCCCAGTCCAACATCATGTGGGTGCCGGCGCCGTACCGATTGCCGTCCCCGTCGATCAGTTCGCCCTTCAGCACGAAGATCGTGTGATCGCCGTGGTGCCCGTGGTACGGCGCGAGCGCTCCGGGTTCCCAGACGTTGTAGAACACCACGTATCGGGGTGTGTACTCGATCCACTTCTCCCAAATCGACGCAGTGTGGCCGTCGTCGAAACGGAGTCGCATGGCTTCGAACCACGGTACGTCGTCGAGGTGTTTGATCAAGGGTCCGCCACGCATGATTGTCCTCCAGGAGATGTAGTGTGCTGACGTGGTTTCGTTGATGCTCCAACAGCTCAGCGTGATTCCGATGAAACGATCTCGATCACGGTTTTCCCCACCGACTGCCGGCTTGCGACCGCGGTCATCGCCGCGGCGGTGTCGTCGAGCGGGTATCGAGCATGGATGCGGGGCCGGATCCGTCCTGTGCTCCAGAGTTCGGTGAACTCGGCTCGATCCCGGGCGGCGCCCGCAGGATCGTGTTGGGCGAAGGTTCTGATTTCGAGACCTTTGATTATCGCGCCCTTGAGGAGTACGAGATTCAGCGGAATCGAGGGAATCTCCCCGCTTGCATAGCCTAGCGTGACATACCTTCCGCCCCAGGAAAGTTCACGAAGTGCGGGTTCTGCCCACCGACCACCGACCGGATCGATCACAACCTGAAGTGCCCCCGGGCCCACGGCTGCGCGGATGCCTTCTCTCAAATCGCCTCCCGCGTAGTCCACCACGTGCCGAGCTCCGCGGTCGCGGGCAGCGTCCAGCTTCTCGGTGCTGGATGCGGCTGCGATTACCGTGGCACCGAGGGAAACTGCAAGTTCGACTGCGGCAAGGCCGAGGCCGCCTCCCGCTCCGAGGACGAGCACCAGGTCACCGGGTTCGACCTGGGCGACCGAGCGCAGGGCGTGGTATGCCGTGAGGTGGCAGACCCATGTGGCGGCCGCTTCGGCGGGAGTGACGCCTTCGGGAACCGGAATTGCGGAGGATGCCGGTACGACGGCATATTCCGCAAAGGCACCGGGTGCTAGCGCAGCGACTCGGTCTCCCGGAACGAATCCGGTGACGTCGACGCCGACGGCGGTGACAATCCCTGCGCACTCGTGCCCGGGCACGAACGGCAACGGCGTTTTCGTCTGATAACGACCGGCGATCATGAGGGTGTCGGGAAAATTGACGGCAGCCGCCTCGACTGAGACGAGCAGCTCGTCGGCGCCCGGAGACGGTGTCTCGACCACGTCGATCGAGACCGCCTCGGCGCTGCCGAGCTCGTGGATCCGTGCTGCGCGCATCATCGGGTTGCTTCGTCTGCTCACTACTTGTCTCCTTGGTTGCGGTGCTGTCTCTGGCTGCTCACTCTGACCTGCGCATTCAGGATGAGATTCGAGTAGTAATTGTTTTTCTCCATTTGAGTAATTAGATTACTTGATATGACCCAAGACACTCACACCACCTCCACGGACGCACCGGCGTCCCCTTCGCTCGACGTCGAAGCCCTAAGTCGCTGGATGGACCGGGAAGGTCTGCCCGGGGAGGGAGAGCTCGCCCAGGCGCGTTCGCTGTCGGGCGGATCGCAAAACGAGTTGTTCGAGGTCGTCCGCGGCGGCGAGAAGATGGCACTGCGACGTCCCCCCGGCTACGCAGTCGAGGGTCGCGCGAAGGTGCTCATGCGGGAAGCGCGGCTTCTGAAGGCGCTGGCGGGCACCGATGTGCCACATGCTGCTCTCCGGGGCGCGACCGAGGACGCTTCGGTAATCGGTACCCCGTTCTACATGATGGATCTCGTCGATGGGTGGAGTCCCATGGGCGGCGGGTGGGCAGCGCCGTTCGATACCGATCTCGAGGCAAAGGGCGGACTCGGTCTCGAATTGGTCGAGGGTGCTGCCCGTATGGCTCGGGTGGACTGGAAGGCTCAGGGCCTCGAAGGCTTCGGCAAGCCTGAGGGCTTTCTCGATCGCCAGGTCGATCGTTGGCTGTCCCATCTGTCCGGGTTCAAGTTCCGCGAGATCCCCGGCCTCGAAGAGACCGCTGCATGGCTGCGCAAGAACCAGCCGACCAGTTTTCAGCCCGGAATCATGCACGGCGACTACCAGTTTGCCAATGTGATGTTCCGCCACGGAAAGCCCGCAAAGCTGGCCGCAATCATCGACTGGGAGATGGCCACGATCGGCGACCCGCTGCTGGACCTCGGCTGGGTTCTGGTCTCCTGGGGGCCCGAGGGTGACGCGATGAAGTACGCCCGCTACCTCGACTATGAGGGCATGCCCTCACGCGACGCGATGCTCGAGCGCTACGCCACCGTGAGCGGTCTCGATGTCTCCGATGTGGACTACTACGTCATCCTGGCGCGGTTCAAGCTCGCGCTCGTCCTCGAGGCGAGCGTCGCCCGCCACGCGAAGGGTGAAGCCGACGACCGGGTCGCTCGATTCGGCCCTATCGTCCTCGAGCTGATGGAATTCGCGGCTTCGCTGTCCCGGCAGGTCACCCTGCGCTGATCGTCCATCCGTACTTTCAAACCCTGAGGAGCCGTCATGGCGTGGGATTTCGACACCGACCCCGAGTTCCAGGAGAAGCTGGACTGGGTGGCCCAGTTCGTTCGTGAGGAGGTCGAACCGCTCGACCTCGTCTGGCCGTACGACAACTACAAACCGCTCGACGATGAGCATCGCAGGATCGTCGACCCGCTCAAGCAGCGCGTACGCGAGCAGGGACTGTGGGCCTGCCACCTCGAACCGGCGCTCGGTGGTCAGGGATACGGGCAGCTGAAGCTCGCGCTCCTGAATGAAATCCTGGGTCGATCTGCTTGGGCGCCGACAATTTTCGGAACCCAGGCACCGGACACAGGCAATGCCGAAATCATCGCGCATTTCGGTACGGAAGAGCAGAAGGCACAATACCTTCAGCCCCTGCTCGACGGTGAGATCTTCTCGTGCTACTCGATGACGGAACCCCAGGGCGGCGCGGACGTGTCCGGTTTCGAGACCACCGCGGTCCGTGACGGTGACGAGTGGGTCATCAACGGTCGGAAGTTCTTCTCGTCTAACGCCCGCTACGCCACCTTTTGCATCGTGATGGCATACACCGACAAGGAAGCCGGCCCGCACAAGGGCATGTCGATGTTCCTCGTGCCCACCGATACACCCGGCTTGACCATCGAGCGCAACTTCGCACTGATCCATGAACCGGAGGAGGAGGGGTCGGAGGCGCTCATCCACTACGACGACGTGCGTGTGCCGTTCACCGCGTTGCTCGGTGACGAGGGTCGCGCATTCGAGGTCGCTCAGGTACGACTCGGCGGCGGGCGCGTGCATCACGCCATGCGCACAGTCGGGCTGGCGCAACGTGCCCTCGACATGATGTGTGAACGCGCACTGAGCCGTACGACACGCGGCAAGCCGCTCGCCGACCGTGAGACCGTGCAGACCTACATTGCGGAGTCCTACGCCCAGCTGAAGCAGTTCCGACTGTTCGTCCTGCAGACGGCTTGGTTGATCGACAAGACCAAGGACTACTCGCAGTGTCGCACCGACATCAGTGCGATCAAGTTCCTGACACCGAAGGTGTTGCACGACATCGTGCAACGGTCGATCCAGGTCCACGGAGCACTGGGCGTCACCCGCTCGACACCGCTGCACAAAATGTGGGTGACCGCTCCCGTGATGGGGCTCGTCGACGGTCCGACCGAAGTGCATCTGCGTCAGGTGGCACGCGGTGTGCTCAAGGGGCATAAGGCCACGGACGGAGCGTGGCCCACCGAATTCCTGCCGGACAAGGTGGAGGCCGCAAACCGCAAGCTCGGATTGGTGTGACGGCGGTTTGAATTGGTATCGCGTCACCCCCTCGGTCGCGGTCGACCGAGGGGGTGACAGCAAAAGTTCCGTCTTACTGATCGTTTCAGAATGAGTTCGGCGTGGTAGATGGCGTTCGAGGACGGTTTCGGGCACCGTATCGCGAGTGCCTGTTGATCTTGTTCCTGACGATCTGTGGGCGCGGGTAGCTCCGCTGCTTCCGCCCAGATCTGCCCGCCGGTACCGGTACCCGGGACGCAAACCGGTCGACGACCGGGTCGCACTGGCCGGCATCATCTTCGTTCTGCGCACCAACGTCGCCTGGCGTGACGTCCCGGCAGAGAAGATCGGGTGCAGCGGCGTGACCTGTTGGCGCCGGTTGCGGGAATGGACCGAGGCCGGAGTGTGGCCACGGCTGCACGAGATGCTGCTCGCGCAGCTGCGCGCTGCCGGCATGCTCGAGATGGACGACGTGGCCGTCGACGGCTCGCACGTGCGGGCC
>Ga0182738_1000816_pt1 | contig 41630 bp, 40 predicted proteins | sample eDN5th30CBELigMG_FD_128876 | JGI IMG/M metagenome (GOLD analysis project Ga0182738, IMG submission 128876) | Enriched Miracle-Growth compost microbial communities from Emeryville, California, USA - eDNA 5th pass 30_C BE-Lig MG (version 2)... ...
CCGTTGGCGATCGCCTCTTTGCGCAGCGCGCGGTCGGGGTTCACCGCCGACGGATGCCCGACCACCTGCAGCATCGGTAGGTCGGTGATCGAGTCCGAGTAGGCGTAGCAGTGCTCCAGCGGGTAACCCTCGCGGGCGGCCAGCTCGCGGATGGCCTGCACCTTGCCTTCGCCGTAGCAGTAGAACGCGATCTCGCCGGTGTACTTGCCGTCGGCGACGACCATCCGGGTCGCCATGGCATGGGTTGCGCCCAGCGCCCGGGCGATAGGCGCCACGATCTCCTCGCCGGAGGCCGAGACCACCACCACGTCGCGGCCGCACAGTTTGTGATCGGCGATCAGCTCGGCGGCCTCCGCGAAGATCAGCGGCGTGACGATGTCGTGCATCGTCTCGTTGACAATCGCCTTGACCTGTTCCACGTTCCAGCCGGTGCACATGTTGGTCAGGTGGGCGCGCATCCGCTCCATCTGATCGTGGTCAGCGCCGGACAGCAGCATCAGGAATTGCGCATAACTCGACTTGAGCACGGTGCGACGATTGATCAGTCCCTGATCCATAAAGGGTTTGCTGAAGGCCAGCGCGCTGGACTTCGCAATGACCGTCTGATCGAGGTCCAGGAAGGCCGCTGTACGGGTTCGGGGGGCCCCGGGAGAGTCGGTAGAGGCCGCTGGTGACGTAGGCGCTGAGTGCGGCTGCGGAGTGGATGCGGTCACCGCCACAGCATAGGTCCGAGAGCTCTGCTAACCCGGTGCTACGGGAGAAAGAGCACTTCACACGCAGTGCGAGATTTAGGACGCCATTTGATAGCAACACTTGCAAACACTTGCGCCGGACCACCCACTCGTGTGTATAGTGGCATCACTCGGCTTATGCTGAGGGTGTATCGGCCCGACCCCCCGGGGTTGATACGCGACGACCTCCGCCTCCTCCCCCCCTGGCGGGGGTCGTCTTTTTTAACCGGTAATTAGTTCGCCGGAACCCTCTCGCACTGACTGGAACGTGTTACAGATCCGGCTTTTCATACGATTAGTTTGGTTTTGCCAGTAACACATAACTTTGAGTTATCCACAGTCGGCAATTCCATCCACAGTTGCCGGGAATCGGATGCCGCGACGGGAGTCATCGCGCCACGGTGAGACGGTGAGCGCAGCCGTCGGCCTGTTGGCCCTTGTCACCCAACCGACATTGCGCGACGAATTGGACCGGGTGGCCGCGGCGGCGGGTGTACGTGTCATCCATCTTGGCGCCGAGGTACCGAACCGCAGGGCCTGGTCGGCTGCCGCGGCCGTGATCCTCGACGAGGAGGCGGCCGCGCGCTGCGGCCCGGCCCGGCTGCCGCGCCGCCCCCATGTCGTGCTGCTCACCGGCGGCCAACCCTCCACCCTCGCCTGGCAGGCCGGCGTCGCCGTCGGGGCGCAACGGGTCCTGGCGCTGCCCGCCGAAGGCGACGAGCTGGTCGCCGAACTGGCCGAGGCCGGTGAGGCGGTGCGCGATGGGGCGCGCCGCGGCGACGTCATCGCGGTGATCGGCGCACGTGGGGGAGCGGGCGCATCACTGCTGGCAGCGGCGCTGGCCCAGCACGCAGGTGATGCGCTGCTGGTCGACCTTGACGTTTGGGGTGGGGGCATCGATCTGCTGGTGGGCACTGAGAACGCTGCCGGCCTGCGCTGGTGCGACCTGGCGCAGCACAGCGGGCGGCTGACTTGGACTGCGCTGCGCGAAGCGCTGCCCCGTCAGCGCGGGGTGAGTGTCCTGTCCGGCGCCCGCCGGGGCGACGCGACCTACGAGGTCACTGACGTCGATGCTGGCACTGTCGACGCTGTCGTGGATGCGGGCCGTCGTGGCGGGGTCACCGTGGTCTGCGATCTTCCCCGGGCGTTGGCCGATCCGGCCGAAATCGCGCTGAGCGCCGCCGATCTCGTGGTGCTCGTCAGCTCCTGCGACATCCGGTCATGCGCGGCCGCCGCCGCGATCGCGCCACGGCTGCGCACGGTGAACCCCCACGTCGGCCTGGTCGTGCGCGGACCGGCTCCCGGCGGTCTCCGGGCCGCGGAGATGGCAGAGATCGTCGGGTTGCCGCTGCTGGCTGCATTGCGGGCCGAACCCCGACTGGCCGAGCGCCTCGAACACTCGGGCCTGCGGTTGCATCGTCGTTCTGCGCTGGCGGCGGCGGCCGGTCGGGTCCTTGAACTGTTGCCTCAGCGGAAAGCCCTGGCCTCATGAGGGATTCGCTGATCGACCGAGTCCGGGAACGCCTGGCGTCAGGGCCCGGAGGGGCCTCGGAGCTGCGCCCCCAGGCGGTGGCGGCAGCGATCCGGGCTGAATCCGGTGGTGTGCTCGGCGATACCGAAATGCTGTCTAGCCTGCGGGTGCTGCAAACCGAACTGACCGGCGCCGGCGTGCTGGAACCACTGCTGTGCTCCCCGGGCACCACCGACGTTCTGGTCACCGCCCCCGATGCGGTGTGGGTCGACGACGGGGAAGGCTTGCGGCGCAGCGAGATTCGGTTCGTCGATGAAGCTGCCGTGCGCCGGCTAGCCCAGCGGCTGGCGATAGCTGCGGGACGCCGGCTCGACGATGCCCAGCCCTGGGCCGACGGGCAGCTGCACGGCTTCAACGTCGGGGGTACCGGCGAGTTCACCGTGCGCCTGCACGCGATCCTGCCGCCGGTTGCCGCCGACGGGACGTGCCTGTCACTGCGGGTGCTGCGTCCGGCCACCCAAGACCTCGCCGCACTGATCGCCGCCGGCGCCATTGCGCCGCAGGCCGCCGCCCTGCTGTCCGACATCATCACCGCCCGCCTGGCGTTTTTGGTCTCCGGCGGCACGGGTGCTGGAAAGACAACCCTGCTGGCAGCTCTGCTCGGCGCGGTCAGCGAAAGTGAGCGGATGGTGTGCGTCGAGGACGCACCCGAGCTGGAGCCGCGCCACCCGCATCTGGTCCGGCTGGTGGCCCGCGCGGCCAACGTCGAAGGCGCCGGCGAGGTGGGCCTGCGCGAGCTGGTCCGGCAGGCGCTGCGGATGCGACCGGATCGGCTGGTAGTCGGCGAGGTCCGCGGCGCCGAAGTGGTCGACCTGCTGGCCGCATTGAACACTGGCCACGATGGCGGCGCGGGAACCGTACACGCCAACAATTCCGCCGAAGTTCCGGCCCGCCTGGAAGCGCTCGCCGCACTAGGTGGTCTGGACCGCGCCGGCCTGCACAGCCAGCTGGCGGCGGCCGTCCAGGTGCTGATGCACGTCGCACGGGACCGCGACGGCATCCGGCGACTCACCGACATCTCGATGCTGCGCCGGACCCCCGCCGGGAACGTGCAGGCCGCGCCGGTGTGGCAGATCGGACGTGGACTGACCGACCACGCGGCCGAATTCCGTGTCCTGCTGCGTGATCGGATGCCCGCGTGAGCGGCCCCGCGACCGCACCACTGGCGTTGGCCGCGGCGCTGCTGCTCGGTGCTTCGCCACACCGCCGCATCGCACCGACCGGCCGACCGCTGCACGGTGCGGTCGCCGGGCGGCCCGGGCGCTGGAGCTTCATCGGCGCGGTGGCCGGGGCCGCTGTGCTGGTCGCGCTGGTCCTGCCGCGGAGCACGTGGCTGGCCGGAGTCGTGTTGGGAACCACCGCCATCGTGCGACGTCGCCGTGGTCTACGCCGTCGTCGGGCCGTCGCGGAATCACGTGCCCTGGAAACCGCACTGGATGCGCTGGCCGGTGAGCTGCGCGTCGGAGCACATCCGGTGCGGGCGTTCGCTCTGGCGGCCGCCGAATCCAACCACCCCGCGGTGGCCGCCGGCCTGGGCGGCGTCGCCGCTCGGGCGCGGCTCGGTGCCGATGTCGCGACCGGCCTGCGCGACGCCGCCATATCCTCGGCGCTGCCCTCGCAGTGGGATCGGCTCGCCGTCTACTGGGAACTTGGGGGGCAACACGGCTTGGCGATCGCCACGCTGATGCAAGCCGCGCAACGCGATATCGCTGCCCGGCAAAGGTTCTCGGCGCGTGCCGAAGCCGGTATGGCCGGTGCCCGCGCTTCGGCGACGCTCCTGGCCTGTCTACCGGTATTGGGTGTGCTGCTGGGGCATTTGATCGGAGCTCGCCCGGTGGTCTTTCTGCTCGGCGGAACGGGTGGGCTGCTGTCGCTGATCGGGATCGGCCTGGTCTGCGCCGGGCTGCTGTGGTCAGACCGGATCACCGCTCAGGTGGGCGGGGCCTGATGACCGCCGCCGCTATGTTGCTGGCTGCGGCGGTGCTCGCCGCCGCCGGACCGGCGACGGTGCGGGAGCGGGCCGGGATACCTCGGCCAGAGCATCCGCCGCTGCGTCGGACAGTCCCGGGCTCCGATGCGCTGGCGCTGGCGGCCGACCTCGAGGTGTTCGCGCTCTGCCTGACCGCGGGGATGTCCGTGTCCGGAGCGGCTACGGCCACCGCCCGGCACGCGCCGCCGGCACTCGCGGCGGCATTGCACCGGGGCGCGGCCCTGCTGGCGCTGGGCGCCGAACCGGGCATTGCCTGGTCGGCGCCGAACGATCCGGCTGCCGGGGCGCTCGACCCGACAACCACCGCGGTGCTGCGCCTGGCCCGAAGGTCGGGGTCATCGGGTGCCGCGCTGGCCAGTGGGCTCGGTGAACTTGCCGCGCAGTGTCGCGACCAGGCGGCGCATTCGGCGACGGCCGCCGCAGAGCGGGCCGGGGTGTTGATTGCCGGGCCGCTCGGACTGTGCTTTCTGCCCGCATTCGTGTGCCTGGGAATCGTGCCGGTCGTGGCGGGGCTGGCCGGTGACGTGCTGCGGTCGGGCCTGCTGTGACCGGGCGATGCTTTGCGGACCGACCGCGTGAACGGAAGTAGGTTACCGATGAAGGAGGCTGTGTGAGTACTCGGGTATCTCAGGTACGCAACATGTTTCGTGTCCTATGGTTGAAGATGGTGCTGCTGGCATCCGATGACTCCGGGATGTCCACAGTGGAATACGCGATCGGGACGATCGCTGCCGCGGCGTTCGGCGCGATCCTCTACACGGTGGTCACCGGTGATTCGATCGTGTCGGCACTGAACCGCGTCATCGGGCGCGCGTTGAACACCAAGGTCTGACGGGTCGTGCGCGGCCGTGCACGATTTGCCGACGATTCCGGTGCCAGCACGGTCGAGGCGGCGTTCGCGCTGGCGGCCCTGGTGTCGGTGCTGGTGCTCTGTCTGGCCGGGATCACCGCGGTGTCCGCCCAAATCCGCTGCGTCGATGCCGCGCGGGAAGCCGCCCGGCTGGCCGCGCGCGGAGACGCCTCCGCGGTCACCGCGGTGGTACGACAGGTCGCACCCGACGGCGCGACGGTGCGGCTGCGCTCCGACGGTGACCTGGTGTTTGCTCGCGTCACCGCTCGGCCGGTTCTGTTGCCCGGCTTGGCGATCACCGCCGAAGCGGTCTCGGTGCTCGAGCCGTCGCGATGAGGCCGGTGGGGCCACCGCGGCTGCGGCCGCGATGGTGGCGGCGCTGCTGAGCGTCACCGGTGGCGGCTTTGTGCTCGGTGCCGCGGTCATCGCGCGACACCGTGCCCAGGCCATCGCCGACCTGGCGGCTCTGGCCGGTGCGGGCCGGGTTCCGGCCGGGCCCGCGAGCGCCTGCGCGCAAGCCAAGATGCTGGGATCGCGGATGCACGCCAGTGAAATCAGCTGCACGGTCGACGGACTCGATGTGGTGATCACCGCCGCGATGCCGGTGCCCGGCTGGCGACTTGGACACGCCCGCGCGACGGCGCGCGCCGGGCCTGTCGGCTAGGGAGCTTCGACGGTGGCGCTCAACCCAGCGTCGGCGAGTTCGGCCTCGGTGGGCAAGCGCAGCGCAACCAACCCGGCCACGGTGCCTTCGTCGAGTTCCACCCGGTTGACCGTCACGTGCACCGGCGCCCAACCGCCGTCGCTCTGGCGCAGCCGCAGCACCCCGTTCGCCGGCGCCTGAGAGCTGGCCAGGTCGGTTTCCATCCGGGCAACTTGCACCTGGTCGTCGGGATGGAGCCGTGATACGTCCGCCGGGCTGCGCCAGTCGTAGAACGGGCACGGCTCATCCAGCCACTTCAGCAACCGCCGGTTGGCCAGATCCACCATGGCCCGGTGCACGCCTGGCTGGGCCAGCGCATGCAGGATCTGCTGCGCCAGGAAGTCGGGGCGCTGCACTGCGCCCTCGAACTGGCCGCGCCAATTCATCCCGCGCGTCACCAGATGCTCACGCCCGCCGGAAACGGCCTCGCGGGCCGTGCGGACCACGAAGCCCACCCGAATGGTTTCCCCGTTGAAATCGGTGACATCCCAACTGCTGCAAATGGTCTGTCCCGGCTCGGCCCGGATCGCCAGGGCCAGCACCTTGTTCTCGTTCGGGCTGAACTCGCGGGCGGGCAACTCTTCGACGAACGCGCGGCCGTGAGTGGCCTCCACCTCCGGGTCCTTTCCGCTGTTGGTCAGCGACTCCCTGGTGTCGGTGGCCACCCCCAGCGTCAGGTCCCACTTCAACGGGCCCGGGATGGGGCGCTCGGGCGGTTCCATGTCGGCCGGCCCGGTCCAGACATGCACCCCGTGCACCCGGCCATCGGACATCACCACGGGTTCGGTGCGGATCACCCGGTCGCGGCGGGGCGTGATACTGGCCAGGCTCTGCCCGGTCCGCACCGATTCGGCGATCGCGGTCTGAATAGCCGCGAGGTGTGGGCTGCGTCGCAGGAACTGGGTGAGCGACACGAGATTCTTCAGCTGGCGACCCTGCGCGACGACTACCGGTTCACCCCCGAGGGTCTCTACCAGCAACCAGTCGTGCGCCATAAGTCGGGATATTACGGCTACCGCCCTTCTACCAGCGTCAACAGCGAATAATTTCCCGGATTTGACGCCTATTTCGCACAGTCGGGCGCGCTGCCAAGTTGCGGAGGATCCGGTGCAGCCGGTAACTTACGGCCGCATCCGGTCATGTACCGGTTTGGGAACGGATCGCATCTCTCGACCGTTCGTCTTACTGTCCCGCGTGTCTTTTTGCGTGGTGACGCCCGTCACTGCGACGCAGTTGATGGGGTAAGGGCTCGGGGGAGTCGGCCGTTCGGGGGGTCGGCCGACTCCCGCAGTCATTCAAAGCCCGGGTGCGAGCCGTCGAGGTTGCCGAGCACCAATCGCAGCACTCGCACCGCGCCTTCTTTGTCCAACGGGTCGTTGCCGTTGCCGCACTTGGGCGATTGCACGCACGACGGACAGCCGTGCGGGCACTCGCAGGATTCGATCGCCTCCGCGGTGGCGGTAAGCCAGATGGTCGCCGCACGGAATCCCCGCTCGGCGAAGCCGGCACCCCCGGGGTGGCCGTCGTAGACGAAGACACTGGGCAGGCTGCCCAGCGCTTCTGGACCCACCGCGGTGGACAGGCCGCCGATGTCGCCGCGATCGCAGCTGGCCACCAGCGGGAGCAGGCCGATCGCCGCATGCTCGGCGGCGTGTAGCGCCCCGGGGATCGCAGGTTCGCTCACACCGCAGGCCGCCAGCGCGTCGGCGGCGATGGTGTAGACCACCGCCATGGTGGGCAACGTCGCCGGTGGCACGTCCAGGTCGATGAAGTCCAGCACCTCCCCGGTCGGCAGCCGTCGCAGATAGCCGACGATCTGGCGGGTCACCGTCACTGGCACCAGGCCGAGACTGACCGGGCCGAACCAGGCGCGTTCGCCTTCGCCCGTCACGTCGATGTCGGTGATCTCGCGTGCGAACGTGGCGTAGCCGGGATCCTCGGCATGCACGAACGCGATCTGACGTTCGATATCCAGCGAATCGACCACATAACTCTCGCCCTGATGCAAATACACCGCGCCGGTGTGCACGGTGGCTGGCGCTCGCCCGGCGTCGACGCCGCCCAGCAGACGGCCGGTGTCGGCTTCCACGATCACCACCTGCCCACCGGCCGAGCCGCGGATCTCCACCGTCGCGTGCGGATCGAGCCCGGGCACCGGGAAGTACCGGTCAGAGCGCCGTCGCAACAATCCGTCGTCGACCAGGCTGTCGGCCACCTGCTCGGCGCCCAGCTGCGCCACTTCGGCGACCTTCAACGGCAGCTCGGCGGCCGCGCACAGCAGCTGCGGCCCCAGCACATAGGGGTTGACCGGATCGATCACCACCTGCTCGATCGGCTTGTCCAGCAGCGCCGTGGGGTGATGCACCAGGTAGGTGTCCAGCGGGTCGTCGCGAGCGACCAGCACGATCAGCGCCGTCTGGCCCCGCCGACCCGACCGGCCGGCCTGCTGCCAGAACGAGGTCACCGTGCCGGGGAAGCCGGCCATCACCACCGCATCCAACCCGGCGATATCCACGCCAAGTTCCAGGGCGTTGGTCGTCGCCAGGCCATAGAGCTCCCCGTCGGCCAGCGCGCGCTCCAGGGCACGGCGATCCTCGGCCAGGTAACCGGCCCGGTAGGAGGCGACCTTGTCGGCCAGGGGCGGGGCGACCGATTCCAGTCGGGTGCGGGCCGCCAGCGCGGTGAGTTCCGCGCCCCGACGCGAGCGCACGAAGGTCAGGGTGCGTGCCCCCTCGGCGATCAGGTCTGCCATCACCCGGGCCGCCTCGGTGCCGGCGGCGCGGCGCACCGGCGCGCCGTTCTCACCCGTCATATCGGTGCGCAGCGCCGGCTCCCACAGGGCCACCGTGCGGGCCCCGTGCGGCGAGCCGTCCTCGGTGACCTCGGCGACCGGCTGTCCGATCAGCGCCGACGCGCTGGCGCCCGGGGACGCGGTGGTGGCGCTGGCGAAGATCACGGTGGGCCCGGCAGCCGCCCCCGGCGCCGCATAGCGCTCGCACAACCGCAGCAGCCGTCGCAACACCATCGCCACGTGCGAACCGAAGATTCCCCGGTAGTAGTGGCATTCGTCGACGATCACGAAGCGCAGCCCGCGCAGGTAGGCCGCCCAGCGGGCATGGTTGCGCAGCAGCGACAGATGGATCATGTCCGGGTTGGAGAACACCCAGCGGGACCGTTCCCGGGCGAACCGGCGGATCTCGGCGGCGCTGTCGCCGTCGTAGGCGGTGGGCGCCACGGCTCCGGCTGCGCCGCCCAGGCGTGGCACCGCCGTGCTCAGGGTGTGCGCCGCGCGCAGCTGATCGTGCCCCAGCGCCTTCGTCGGCGACAGATAGAGCACCCGGGCGCGTGGATCGGTCACCAGTGCCTGAAGCACGGGGAGTTGATAGGCCAGCGATTTCCCCGACGCCGTGCCGGTGCTGATCACTACGTGCTGTCCGGCGTGCGCCAATTCGGCGGCGGCCAGCTGATGCGACCACGGCACCTCGATCCCGCGCCCGGTGAACGCGCTGATCACGTCGGGCTCGGCCCAGTCCGGCCAGGCTCCGGTGCGGCCCGCCGACGCCGGTAGATCGGCCACGTGACGCAGCGGATCTTCACCCGTTTCGACCCCGGCGAGCGCGGCGGCCAGTAATTCACCGCCGAAATTCGCCGTCATTGGTCCCTTCCTCAATTACCCGGTTTATGCGGCGGTCCCAGCTTCGCCTCTCCTCCGTCGAGCCTCGCTGAACCGCCGGGTTTATGCGGCGGTCCCAGCTTCGCCTTTCCTCCGTCGAGCCTCGCTGAACCGCCGGGTTTATGCGGCGGTCCCAGCTTCGCCTTTCCTCCGTCGAGCCTCGCTGAACCGCCGGCCTCGAATGTCCGCCGACGTATTGTTCACCCTTCGGCCGAGATTTCGGTACCGCAGTCTGTCCTCGGCGCGACGAACATGGTTGACTGATGGGCGGTCGTAGCTTCTGTGTTCGTGTTAAGCCTTCGCAGGATCTGTGGTTGCGGTCGCAGTGCCCGCGGGGGAGTGTCGGTGGCAGCACCGACCGTCCGCCAGGGTACGGCGGTCGGAACAGGCCCGGGGCAGCGAAAATCGGTGCCCCGAACAACGGTGCGCACCGCACCGGGCAAGAAGAGTAAGGAAAGATCGACAAATGCCACAGGGAACTGTGAAGTGGTTCAACGCGGAAAAGGGCTTCGGCTTCATCGCGCCCGAGGACGGCTCGGCGGACGTGTTTGTCCACTACACGGAAATCCAAGGGTCCGGTTTTCGCACCCTTGAGGAAAACCAGCGGGTGGAGTTCGAGGTCGGGCAGAGCCCCAAGGGCCCCCAGGCCACGGGCGTCCGCGCCGTCTGAGCCACGGAATTTGACGTCACCCCCCGGGCAGCTCCCACCAACGGAGCTAAGCCGGGGGGTTTCGTTTCGGGCGGGTAAGACCGCCCCGGATGCCGCCGGACGGTGGACCGGCTTACTGTCGGTGACGTGAGCCAGCTTTCCTTCTTTTCGGCAGAGTCGGTGCCGCCCAGCGTTGCCGACCTCACCGGGGTACTGGCTGGCCCGGGACAGATCGTCGTAGTGGGCGATGGCGCGCGACTGTCGGTCGTGGTCGACGCCCCCTGGCGAGCTGTGGCGCTGGCCGAGTTGATTGGCGAAGCCGGTCTGCTGTCCGAGGTCACTCGCACCGAGGAAGACACGCCGCTGGTGCGGACTGCGGTCGATGCGCGCCTGCGCGTGCTGGCCCAGGCCTGGACCCGCGGGGCCGTCAAGACGGTGCCGCCGCAATGGCTGCCGGGTCCGCGGGAACTGCGGGCGTGGACGCTGGCGGCCGGGACAGTCGAGGACGACCGATACCTGCTCGGCCTCGATCCGCACGCGCCGGACACCTATGAGCCGCTGGCCTCGGCCATGATGCGGGTGGGGATCGCGCCCACGCTGATCGGGACTCGTGGGGGCCATCCGGCGCTACGGATCAGCGGCCGCCGCAGGTTGTCGCGGCTGGTCGAAAACGTCGGGGAATCACCCGCGGATCCCGAGGCGTTGAGTCAATGGCCGCGTGTCGGAGCCACGATCCCGGGCCATGCGGACGGTCTTTGAGAGAATGCACTGCTGAACGCCGGTTTGCATCGGCACGGGCGTGAGTGCGAGATTGTCAGTTGTCCACCGGCGGCGTGACGCGGCGGTGCGGACAGAAGTGGAGTGGTAAGCGCAAGGTGGCTGACTCGAAGACGGTGAGCGCCCGCGATGGCGATAAGACACCCGTGCGGCGGCTCGTCATTGTCGAGTCGCCAACTAAGGCACGGAAAATTGCGGGCTACCTGGGCCGCAATTACGTCGTCGAGTCCTCCCGAGGACATATCCGGGACCTGCCCCGCAACGCCGCCGACGTGCCGGCGAAGTACAAGACCGAAGCGTGGGCGCGCCTAGGCGTCAACGTCGACGCCGACTTCGAACCGCTCTACATCGTCAGCCCCGACAAGAAGGCCACCGTCGCCGAACTCAAGGACCTGCTCAAGGACGTCGACGAGCTCTATCTGGCCACCGATGGTGACCGGGAGGGCGAGGCGATCGCCTGGCACCTGCTGGAGACCCTGAAGCCGCGCATCCCGGTCAAACGGATGGTGTTCCACGAGATCACCGAACCGGCGATCCGCAACGCCGCCGAAAACCCCCGTGACCTGGACATCGACCTGGTGGACGCGCAGGAGACCCGGCGCGTCCTGGACCGGCTGTACGGCTACGAGGTCAGCCCCGTGCTGTGGAAGAAGGTCGCGCCGAAGCTGTCGGCGGGTCGCGTCCAGTCGGTGGCCACCCGCATCATCGTGCAGCGCGAACGCGAGCGGATGGCGTTCCGCAGTGCCTCTTACTGGGACGTGGTCGCCCAACTGGACGCCAGCGTCTCCGACCCGACGGCCTCCCCGCCGAACTTCAGCGCCCGACTGGTCGCCGTCGACGAGCTGCGGGTCGCTAGCGGTCGCGACTTCGACTCGCTGGGCGCACTCAAGAAACCCGACGAGGTGCGGGTCCTCGACGAAGCCGCGGCCACCGCCTTGGCGGCCGGCCTGCAGGGCGCATCGCTGTCGGTCACCTCGGTGGAGGAGAAGCCCTACACCCGGCGGCCCTACGCGCCCTTCATGACCTCGACGTTGCAGCAGGAAGCCGGCCGCAAGCTGCGGTTCTCCGCCGAGCGGACGATGAGCATCGCCCAGCGGCTCTACGAGAACGGCTACATCACCTACATGCGTACCGACTCGACGACTTTGTCGGCCAGCGCTATTGATGCTGCACGGAACCAGGCCCGCCAGCTCTACGGCGAGGAGTACGTCTCGCCGTCGCCGCGCCAGTACACCCGCAAGGTCAAGAACGCCCAGGAAGCCCACGAGGCGATCCGGCCGGCCGGCGAGACGTTCGCCACCCCCGACGCGGTGCGCAACGAGCTGGGCAGCGACGAGTTCCGGCTCTACGAGCTGATCTGGCAGCGCACCGTCGCCTCGCAGATGGCCGACGCCCGCGGTACCACACTGAGCCTGCGGATCGGCGGACAATCCGGTGGCCAGCAGGTGACGTTCGCCGCCAGCGGCCGCACCATCACCTTTGCCGGCTTCCTCAAGGCCTACGTGGAGACCGTCGACGAGTTGGCCGGTGGTGAAGCCGACGACGCCGAGCGGCGGCTGCCGCAGCTGACCCAGGGCCAGCGGGTGGACGCCACCGAGCTGACCCCCGACGGGCACGCCACCAACCCGCCCGCGCGCTACACCGAGGCCTCACTGGTCAAGGCGCTCGAAGAGTTGGGCATTGGCCGGCCGTCGACGTACTCCTCGATCATCAAGACCATCCAGGACCGCGGCTACGTCTACAAAAAGGGCAGTGCCCTGGTGCCGACCTGGGTGGCGTTCGCCGTGATCGGGCTTCTTGAGCGGCACTTCGGCCGGCTGGTCGACTACGACTTCACCGCGGCCATGGAGGACGAGCTCGACGGGATCGCCGCCGGGCGCCAGCGTCGCACCGACTGGCTGCACAACTTCTACTTCGGCGGCGACTACGGGGTGGAAGGCTCCATCTCTCGCGCCGGTGGCTTGAAGAAGCTGGTAGGGGTCAATCTGGAGGGCATCGACGCCCGCGAGATCAACTCGATCAAGCTGTTCGACGACGCCGAGGGCCGACCGGTCTATGTCCGGGTGGGCAAGAACGGCCCGTACCTGGAGCGCATGATCACCGGGGACGACGGCGAGCCGACCCCGCAACGGGCCAACCTGGACGACTCACTGCCGCCGGACGAGCTGACCCTGGCGATGGCCGAGGAACGCTTCGCCACCCCGCAAGAGGGCCGGTCGCTCGGCGTTGACCCGGCCACCGGGCACGAGGTCGTCGCCAAGGACGGCCGCTACGGCCCGTATGTCACCGAAGTTCTGCCGCCGCCGCCGGATGACGAGTCCGGCAGCGCCGCCAAGAAGGGCAAGAAACCGGTCGGCCCCAAGCCCCGCACCGGTTCGTTGCTGCGCAGCATGAGCCTGGAAACCGTGACGCTCGACGACGCGCTGAAGCTGCTGTCGCTGCCGAGGGTGGTCGGCGTCGACCCCGAGTCCGGCGATGAGATCACCGCGCAGAACGGCCGCTACGGGCCCTACCTGAAGCGCGGTACCGATTCTCGGTCGCTGGCCACTGAGGAGCAGATCTTCGAGATCTCCCTCGAAGAGGCGCTCAAGATCTACGCCGAGCCGAAACGCCGCGGCCGCCAAGCAGCTGCGACTGCGGCGCTGCGGGAGTTGGGTACTGACCCGACCAGCGGCAAGCCGATGGTGATCAAGGACGGCCGATTCGGTCCGTACGTGACCGACGGTGAGACCAACGCCAGCCTGCGCAAGGGCGATGAGGTGGCCACGATCACCGATGAGCGTGCCTCCGAACTGCTCGCCGACCGGCGGGCGCGGGGGCCGGCCAAGAAGGCCGCCAAGAAGACCGCCCGCAAGGCACCCGCGAAAAAGGCGCCGGCGAAGAAGGCCGCCGCGAAGAAGACTACAAAGAGCTGAGTCAGTCCGCGGCGGCTGCAGTCTCGGCGACCTCGGCCGGGACCGCTTCCAGCGCTGCGAGGTTCAGCGGTCGCGCCAGCTGAGTGGGAGCGGCGCGCCCGCGCAGCTCGACGATCTCGCCGACCTCCCAGCACAGCGCCTCGGCGTCCACGGCACCGCTGACCGCGACCGCCGAAGCCAACACGTGGCGGTCCTCCAACTTGGCCAGCTCGGTCAGCCGGGCGGCCTCGTTGACCGGATCGCCGATCACGGTGTACTCGAAACGGGCCCGGGCGCCGATGTGGCCGGCGATGGCCCGCCCGGCCGACACCCCGATGCCGAACTCTTCGGAACCGAGCACCGGCAGCAGACCGTCGTGCAGTTCGCGGGCCGCCGCCAAGGCCGCGCTGGAGGCGTCCGGGTGTTCGATGGGCGCACCGAAGATGGCCAGCGCCGCGTCACCCTGGAACTTGTTGACGAAACCGCCGTGGCGTCCAACGGCCTCGACCACGACCCGGAAGAACTCGTTGAGCAGGTTGACGACCTCGCTGGGCGGCCGCGTCGCGGCCAGCTGGGTGGAACCCACCAAGTCGATGAAGAGCACCGCCACGTCGCGCTCCTGGCCGCCCAACTCGGTGCCACGCTCCAGTGCTCGCCGGGCCACGTCCTCGCCGACGTAGCGGCCGAACAGGTCACGCAACCGCTGCCGCTCGGCCAGGTCACGCACCATGTCGTTGAACCCGGCCTGCAGCAGGCCGAGCTCACTGGCGTCGTAGATCTGCATATGCGCGTTGTAGTTGCCGCGCTGCACCTCGCCCAGCGCCCAGCGCAGCTGGCGCAGCGGGTCGGCGATCGACATCGACACCAGCACGGTGCCGGCCAGCCCGATCACCAGTGCGGCCAACGCCATGAGCAGGATCGGGGTGAACAACTTGTCCGGTGAGGCGTTGAGCAACGACGCCTTGCCGGCCAACACCGACAACACGATCGCCAGCACCGGTACTCCGGTCGACAGCAGCCAGGTCAGCAGCTGGCGCAGGATCACGCCCGGCGCCCGCAGCTTCTCCGGGGTCCCGTCCCGCAGGGCCGCGACGGCGACCGGCCGCAGCACCCGCTCGGACTGCAGGTAACCGATGATCGCGGTGGCGGCGGCGCCCAGGGCGGTGGCGGTGACCACCACCGGCACCACGTCGTGCACCACCTGCCAGCTGATGGCGACGAACACCACCCCGCCGACCGTCCAGTAGCAGATGCTGATCAGGGAGCGGTAGAACGGCATCCGCAGCGCCCGGGACCGCGCCAGCTCGGTATCTGCGGGGTCAGAGTCGCCGTTGGTCTCGAGATCGGCCAGCAGCGCCTCCCGGCGCTGCCAGCGGAACACCGGCATCAGAAGTGCGGTGCTGACCGAGAAGCCGAAGCCGAACAGACACAGCAGCACGACGGCGAACAGCGCCAGGTTCAGGCGCGGCAGGTCCTGCAGATTGATGCGGTCTTCCTCGGGCAGGCCGAACCGCAGGAAACCGAAGACGAACAGTGACCCGATGATGTCGGCCTGCAGCATGCTCAGCGTGAAAACCGGCCAGGGCGTGCGCACGACCCAGCGGACGAATCGGCTGATCCGCCCGACCAGGGTCGTGGTGCTCACCAGCACACCGTATCGGGCGAGAGGGGGAATGACCGAGGCTGATGGCGTTGGAATGTCCGGTCAAGCCACTACTGTGACCGATGATGTCCGGGGTTTTCGCGCGTTTGGTGGGCCAGCAGTCGGTCGAAGCCGACCTGTTGGCTGCCGCGCGCGCGTCTCGGCGTGATTCAGCACACAGTGGAACGACCGCCGGCGGTATGACACACGCCTGGCTGATCACCGGCCCGCCCGGATCGGGCCGGTCGATCGCGGCGGTGTGTTTCGCGGCGGCGCTGCAGTGCACCGCCGACGAGTCCGAGGGCGGACCCGGCTGCGGTCAGTGCCGCGCCTGCACCACGACCATGGCCGGCACCCACGCCGACGTGCGGCGGGTGGTGCCCGAGGGACTGTCCATCGGCGTCGACGAGATGCGGGCCATCGTGCAGGCCGCCTCCCGGCGGCCCGGCACCGGCCGCTGGCAGATCGTGGTGGTCGAGGACGCCGATCGGCTCACCGAGGGTGCGGGCAACGCCCTGCTGAAGGTCGTCGAGGAGCCGCCGCCTTCGACGGTGTTCCTGTTGTGCGCCCCCTCGGTCGACCCCGAGGACATCGCCATCACGCTGCGGTCCCGTTGCCGCCACGTGGCGCTGGTGACCCCGCCGCCGGCGGCCATCGCCCAGGTGCTGATCGACGCCGACGGGCTCGACCGCGAGACGGCGGAGTGGGCGGCCGCGGTCAGCGGCGGCCACGTGGGGCGGGCCCGGCGGCTGGCCACCGATTCCGAGGCCCGGCAGCGCCGCCAGCGGGCCCTGTCACTGGCGCGCGACGCGGCGACCCCGTCGCGGGCATTCACCGCGGTCGACGAGTTGGTGGCAGCAGCAGAGTCCGAGGCGCGGGATCTGACCGTCGAGCGCGCCGAGGTCGAAACCGAGGAACTGCGCACCGCGCTGGGGGCCGGCGGCACCGGCAAGGGCACCGCCGGAACACTGCGCGGCACCGCCGGGGTGATCAAGGACCTGGAGCGCCGGCAGAAATCCCGGCAGACCCGGGCCTCGCGTGACGCGCTGGATCGGGCCCTGATCGACCTGGCCACCTACTTCCGCGACGCCCTGTTGGCGGCGACGGCGTCGGCCGGGGTCGCGCGGCCCAACCATCCGGACATGACCGATGCGGTGGCGGCCATCGCCGCCCACGCGTCGCCGGATCGACTGTTGCGTTGCATCGAGGCGGTGCTGGAATGCCGCGACGCCCTGGCGGCCAACGTCAAGCCCCGCTTCGCCGTTGGCGCCATGGTGGCCACCGTGGGGCAGGCCCTGCGGGACGACCTGTAGACTGACCCGGCCCGGTTTAGGCGGGGCGCGCCACCTTAGCTCAGTCGGTAGAGCAATTCACTCGTAATGAATAGGTCAGGAGTTCGATTCTCCTAGGTGGCTCCATCTACCAGCAGATACGCTGGTCACGGTCTTCGGTCTGCGCCCCTAAAGCAGTCGGATCGACTACTTTCCGACTACATTCACCGACTACTTTCCCCGTTGAGGAATCTATCCAGGGCCTCTCGGGCGTCCGGGCCGGTGGTTTTCCGCTCCGCGTAGTGGCCTTCGGTGGTCGTCAGATAGGCATGGCCGAGCTGCTGCTGCGCCGCCTCGACACCCAAGCTGTCGCGGACGATCGTGCCCGCCGTCCGCCGGAACGAGTGCGGAGTGCACCGCCACAGATCCTCGGGTAGCGCGGCGCGCAGCGATCGCCGCAGGTTGTTCAGGGACATCGGTCCGCCGTCGCGGTTCTTGAACACCAGTCTCGCGGGTCCTGACTGCCCATATAGCTCGGTGAGTACTTCGACGCCGTGCTTAGCTTAGGCAGGATCACGGTCACCGGTGGTGCGCCGTGCTTGCGGGTGTCCTTGCGGTGGACGGGCTGGCCGGGAATGACCGCGTGGTCTACCAGCGTGCCGGTGATCGTGACGGTTGGCGGGTCCGACAGCAAGTCGACGTCCTCCCAACGGATCGCCAGCATCTCATTCGGCCGTGCGCCGGTCGCCACGGCCAACTCGGCGAACGCCAACAGGCGCCAGCCGCGCTTCGGCCCGCTGATCGTGGCAGAGGTGTAGGCGCCGATCGCTTGCCGGATCCGCTCGTACTCACCTGCGGTGGCGGCCCGTACCGCCCGCTTCTTGGTCCGCCGCGCCTTCGCCTCGATGATTGGGTTGACGGTGATCACGTCGAACTGGGCGCCCATGCCGAACATCCCTTTGAGGACTACTCGGAGTTGCTGCGCTTGTCGTATCGACGCGATGCTCTTGAGGTGAGCATCTGCGCGACTGGTCGGGACCTCACGGATTCGCAGTGCACCTAGCTGGGCAGCGCCGTGTGTCGAACAGACCTGCCGGTACTGCGCAGCGGTCTGCGGCTCGATATCACCCTCGGCGACCTTGCGCGTGATCCATGCATCGAATAGATTCGCGAGAGTCGTTGTCTCACTGATTGTTTGGCTAGGTAGAGGAGTGGATCTGTCCCGTATGTGGCGTTTCAGATTCCGTTCGGCGTCCTCGGTGGACTTCCCGGTGCGGCGAGCCTTGCGACGGACTCCATCGCTGTCGCGGATGTAGGTCCGTGCTTCGAACAGATCCTTGCCGAGCTGGGTTGTGCTGATTTTCCTGTGCTCGCCGGGTCCCATCCGCTGCCTAGTAGTACTTTGTTAGGTTGGGAGGGTGTGGTGGCATAGTGGGCAGGTGCCGATCCGATGGGCAAGTGCGCGTTGGAGTTTGCGCACGATGCCGTAGAGGGTCAGTCCTGCCCAGTCGCTTTTGGGTTGGTCAGCCTCAGGGTGGTGATGAACAGGTGGGCGGCGGACACGAGGGTGGCGTGGTGGTGCCAGCCGGTCCAGGATCGCCCCTCGAAGTGGTCGAGTCCCAGACCCGTTTTCAGTTCCCGGTAGTCATGTTCGATGCGCCAGCGGATCTTGGCCAAGCGCACGAGTTCTTTCAGTGGTGTGTCGGCGTCGAGGGTGGAGATCCAGTAGTCGGTGGGTTCATCGGCGCCGGTGGGCCATTCGGCGAGCAGCCAGGCTTGCGGCAGGCTGCCGTCGTCGGCGGGGGTGATGTCGCGGTTTGCCGGGCGGATCGCCACGGCCAGAAATCGGGAGCGCATCGCCGCGGTGCGGTTGTCGGGATCGGTTCTGGTGCCGTAGCGCCAGGTCACCGTTTTCAGGTTGGCGTGTCCGGCGGCTATCGCCAGGTCCCGGCAGGACTGGTGCGGGTCGCGGTAGCGCGGGAGCGGGGGGCGCCCGCGGCCGCTGTAGGGGGCGGTCTCGGGTATGACGTCACCGGGGTAGGCGGTGGTGGCGGCTTTGACGGCGACGACGTAGCCGATCTGTCGGGCGGTGAGCCCTTGGCGGAATGCGGTGGTGTCGCCGTATCCGGCGTCGGCGACCACGACTGGCGGGGTGCGTCCCCAGGAAATTAGCTCGTCGATCATCTCCAGGGCCATCTGCCATTTGGGCCGGTGATGTTCACCTGCGGGGATCGCGCATCGCTTCCGGCGGACGGTAGCCGCAGCTGCGTCGGCGGGCTCGGCCGCGCACTGATCGTCCCAGCGATGCGGGACGTACAGTCGCCAATCCAGCGGCGCGGACGCCGTATCGGAGGCGGCGTGCACGCTGACCGCGATCTGGCAGTTGCCGACCTTGCCCAGGGTGCCCGAGTATTGGCGGGCCACGCACGGCGAGGCGTCGCCGTCTTTGGCGAATCCGGTGTCGTCGATCACCCATGCATCCGGCTTAATCACCGCGCACGCCTTGCGGGACAGCGTTTTGCGGGCTGGTTCCACATCCCACGGCGAGGTTGTCACGAACTGCTGGAGTCGTTGGTGATCCACCCCAAGTCGTGCTGCCATCGGCTGCATCGACTTGCGCCGGCCATCAAGCATCAGCCCCCGCACATACAGCCCCGCGGTTGCCCGCCGATCTCTCCGCCCCAAGTGCGAGAATACCTCGCCGACAAAGGAATCCAATTGTTCATCAACACGTACCAGACTGGCTGCATCCACCCTCCGATTCTCCCAGCTGGAGAACCGAAAACCGTTGCGACACACCGACCTAACAAAGTACTACTAGGCACCTCTGGTCAGCCGATCTTCTGACTAGCCTTGGCCTGCTGGGACATTCCGTTCTCAACCGCTCTTCCGAGCGCGTCTAGCTTCTCGGTGAGCCGATTGACCATCTCCTTCAGCTGCATCGCGGGGCCTGCCCCATCGACTAGGGCCCTCGCCGCCTGCAAGTCATGTACGCCTGTGTCGATAGCCGAAAACTCATCGTCAAGTGCCGAAAACCATTGCGCTAGGTCAAACTGCGATGACCTCAGGGCCGGGAGCCCATCGAATTCTTCATCGTACGGTCCCGGGTAGACCAGTGCGACGCGTGACGTCATCAATGCAGCCGCAAGGACGATCAGTTCGCCGAGATCGAACGACGGTCTCCCGTTCTCGATTTTGGTGATCGTCGAACGGTGAATCGGCGCGCTCACCGCGCGACAACGCTCGGAAGGTTCTTGGGCGGTCATCCCCAGCTTCTTGCGTCGTGCGGCTACGGCTCTGCCTACCCGTGCTGACGTCGCGCAATGCCAGCACGGCCCACTGTTGCTGCCGTTCTCCATATCGACATCTTCGCACGCGCACCACGCCGCTTTCTCTGCCGCCGAACTAATCGCGGTGGGTCACATCCCGGGAGTGGACGTTGTCGTCGAGGCACAGGACCTGAAGCCCGTCAAAGGTGATGACGTCGACACCGTCACCAAACTGCGCGTCCTGGCTGAACTAGAGAGCCGCGCCACTGACCCGTCGAACAAGCGAATCGTCTTCCGACTCGACACCGCGCCAACCGAAATCGTCGGCACCGGGACTGTCGAGGGCGTGCGCGTCTCGAGCGGCGATCGCATCGAGCCGGGGCTGGCCCAGCGGTCTATCGGCTACCTCGGCCAAACCATTCCGGGCCGTCCTTTTGACGGCGCTGCCGGCGGCATCCCCAACGCGGATGGTCGCGTCACCGATGGCGAGCGCGTGGTGCCCGGCACTTACGTCACCGGGTGGATCAAACGCGGAGCAAACGGCGCGATCGGCACCAACCGCGAATGCGCCCGCGAAACGGTCGCCAAAGTGTGGGACGACTTCGACACCGGTGCGCTGAATCGCCATGTGGGCCAAACGGATCTGCCGGAGCTACTGACCACCCGCGGTACCCAGCCGGTCAGCGACGAGGGCTGGCGGTCTATCGACGCGTCAGAGCGCGCCCGCGGCATCGAACATCGCAGGCCCAAAGTGAAGTTCGTCGAGATAGCAGACATGTTGACGGCGGCGCGCAGATGATTACATCGATGTCTCAACACCACAAGGAGTTGTAGATGCCCGACGTCACGATAAGCAGGGTCGAGCATACGATGACCCGGCTCAACATCAACACCGAAACCCCGTTCGACGAATTCCGTGCGGCGTTCGAACGCGAAGCACCTGCCTTCGATCCGACTCCGCATCTGGAGATCATTCGCGCAGGCGGATCATGGGCGGACGTGAAGGCCGCAGTCGCTCCAAATGCGCCGCATGGCCTCATGCTCTACGCGATCATCGATGCCACTCTCCTAATGGCGTTCGCGGGCCACGAGGGTCAGGCCGTCGAGTACCTTCTGGGCAACCACGCTATCGCCGAGACGATGTACCGGCATGACCGAAATGCACTGCTCTACGCGCCACTTCGCGTGCTGGTGTTCAGCAACAGAGCAGGCGACGCGGTGTTCAGCATCGACCAACCCTCGACAGTCTTCGCCGGACTCTACGATCCGGAGGTGGCTGCCACCGGCCTCCTGCTGGACCGCAAGGTATCCGGGCTGCTCCGCAGCATCGGCGTCGCCGTCGACGAGTGGCTCCTGCCGATCACGCCGCAAGCATGAGGTCGATGGACAACAGTGTTCGCAGATCCCTGTCGCAGACAAGCGGAACGCGAATGATTGCTGAGCCCCACGCATAAACTGCATCCGTGCCCGACGAAGCAGATTTAGACATGTTGCTGGGGAGCCGCCGTGAGTTAACCAGTCGACAGGTCAGCGAAGCCGTCGGCATGCCGACATATCGGGCACGCAGGTACTGGCGCGCCCTGGGCTTTGCCAACGTGCCCGACGACGAACCGGAATTCACCCGAGCAGACATCGAGGCGCTTTCGATGCTCGTAGACCTGGTCCGCGATCGAGTTCTCGACGAAACTCAAACTATCGAAGTGGCCCGGGCTTTGGGCCGCGCGACCTCCCGGTTGTCAGCCACCCTAGCTGACGAGCTGCCCAAGTTTCTCGACGCAACCGGCATCAGCGGAGCTGAACGCCGGGACGCAGGTCGGCAAACGATCGAACGGTTCCTGCCCGAAATGGACAAGCTCCTCCTATACAGCTGGAGACGGCACTTGGCCGTCGCGATCCAGCAGCGGGCGCCCCATGTCGGATCCAAAGGACCCACAGTCACGACAGTCGGATTCGCCGACCTCGTGAGTTTCACCCGACTCAGTCGCCAGCTATCTGACCGTGACCTCGAGTCACTCGTCGAGCGATTCGAAAGTCGCGTGGCGGACCTCGTCACGTCCTACGGTGGCCGTGTCATCAAATCGCTCGGTGACGAGGTTCTGTTCGTCGCCGACGATCCAACCGTCGGTGCTGACATCGCCATCGATCTCGTGGAGATTATCCGGCGGCGGCCTCGCATCCCCGGCGTGCGGATCGGCCTGGAAATGGGCCAGGTTATCAAACACGCCGGCGACGTCTTTGGAGATACCGTCAATCTCGCGAGCAGGCTTACCGCCATGGCCGAACCTAGCGGGATCCTCATCGGCCCCCTATTGGCTGATACCGTTGCAGGCAACAGCGGCTATCAGTTGTCGCCGAACCCACCCGTGCAGATACGCGGGTACGGACTTGTCACACCGTCGAATTTGCGTCCTTCTGAACCGAACGCGCGAATATTCAGGGGCGATTCGGCCGGTCGATGGGCACCCACGGGGCCAACTGATCTATGGACAGAAGAACAGCATTCGTAAGTCGGTTACGGCGTGGCGCGGTCCGCTAATGACGCATCTGACGGCATTGCAGCGACCTGGTCGAACCAGTTGGCGATGACCGGCGCAGTGGGTAGGCGCTGTATCTCCCCGGGGCTACCAGCTAGGTGACGACGAATCGTTCTAGCCGTGAAGACGGTTCTTCGATTTTGACCAGGCAATCAGCTGCAAGTCCGAGTTGCGGCCCGCTGTTTGCGGGTGCAGTGGAAGCGTATCCGGCGAGCTGAATTGGCGGGGTTGCGGAACCCGCACGCGGCGCGTTTGACCTGCTTGACTAGGCGGTTGTAGCCCTCGGTGCGGGCGTTGGTGATGCCGGTGGTGATGAAGGCGTTGATCTCGGGCCACCAGGTGTCCACTGTGCCGGCCTGAGCCATCAGTTCGGGGACCTGCGAGTCGATGCACCAGGCTAGGAATCGGTGCAGCCGATGCCGGGCCAAGTGCGGGTCGCCACGGGAACGCACGGTCGACAACACGGTGCGCAGTTCCTCCTTGGCTATCCTGGCCGACAAGATCTGCCCGCTGGGATCCTCGTCGGTGATGGCGTTCCACATCTTGACGAAGTTCTTCTCTGACAGGCGTTCTCGAGCTTGCAGCAGCCGGCGCCGACTGGCCCATTCCGGGTCGATCTTGCGGCCGCGGCGATCGCGCAGGTCCAAGGTGACCCGGCGGCGGACCTTGGTCACCGCATCATTGGCGAGCTTCACCAGGTGGAAGTGATCGACCACGATCGTGGACTAGCTCGAAACCCAAGATCTGATACGCCGAACGCAGTCGATCCCACAGGTGCGTCATCTGCGAGGAGACATACCGAGCGCTCGCCATGCTGTCCGGATTCGTCCTGACTTGGCTTCACGTTTCCCGGTTGAGGGTTGACTGCCGGGTTTTGAACTGCGGTTTCACCAGTGGTTCAGCCGATATTTGTGCACTAATCGGAGGCCGTAGGCTGCCGTGGTGGCCTATGCACGTACCGTGAAAACCGCGTCGGGTGCCACCGCGGAGGCAGATCGTGCGGTCGTCGCGTTGTGGATCTCGATCGATCGGCATGTGGGCTCGGCCCGTGACGAGGACGAGCTTGCCGCGCGCAAGACCGCGGCTACCGAGCGGTTGGAGACCAACCAGGCTGTGCTCGATCTGGCGGTGTCCCACCGGCGAGGTCCGAACCGCTGCCGATCACAATGGGCAGTTGTGCGAGCGGCCAGCCTTCGGTTCGCAGAGTCCTCGGGGCGTTCTCGGCCGCGTCGAGCGGTAGCTTTGAATCGTGCCTGTACCGACGGGGCAGAAGCTCGCCGCGCTGATAGATGACTTAGGGCCGGAGCGCCTTGCTGATCTGCTTGGCGTAGCTCCAGCGGAACTCGTCCGGTGGCTCCGTGGCGAGGGGTGGGTTGCGTCCATCAGAGTGGTGTAAGTGTCGGACCTGATCAGCGGTACCGGCGTGATTCTTCGAGAGACCCGTCAAAGTCACTCGAGCAATGGAACCAACGCGATGACCACTCCCCACAATATCGACCTGCCCGCTGTGCTGGCCGAACGACTCACCGCCACCGAACCCGACGTGTTGCGCGAGCTGCTGGCCACGTTCATCCACACCCTGCTCGGCGCGGAAGCCGACGCCCTGTGCGGCGCCGGGCACGGCGAACGCAGCACCGAACAGGCCAACCATCGCAACGGCTATCGCTACCGGCAGTTCGACACCCGCGCGGGCACATTGGATCTGGCCATCCCGAAGTTGCGGCACGGCTCCTACTTTCCGGAATGGCTTCTGGAACGCCGCAAACGCGCCGAACGGGCCCTGACGACCGTGGTCGCTACCTGCTATCTGCTCGGGGTCTCCACCCGGCGGATGTACAAGCTGGTCGAGACCCTGGGCATCACGTCGTTGTCGAAGTCGCAGGTATCGGTGATGGCCAAGGAACTCGACGCGGCCGTGGAAGCCTTCCGGAACCGGCCGCTGGACGCCGGCCCCTACGTTCGTGGCCGCCGACGCGCTGGTGCTCAAAGTCCGTGAAGGCGGCTGGGTGGTCGCGGCATCCCAGCGGCGTCGCGGTTCACGGCTGGGTCGACACGCACGGGCAGAGGAAGGCCCACCATCTCTGCCACTCGCGTGACCGAACTGCACGCATCTGGCACTCGGACTGCTCGACATCCCGGGCAGTGTTTACACAACTTGACACGAAGGTCGCCTTGGGGCGAGATGGCGAACCAAAACTGCGCAAGACGAGTTCTCACCGCCGTCAATGAGTGGTCGCCGATGTCCGTTGCTGGAAGCCCCAAAATAGATAAATGAATACCGCTTTCGAATCTCCCTCTGGGCGTCGCTCCAGGCGCCGTCATCGGCGCCGACGCGCCGCGGGTCTTTCCGCCTGTTATGTGACCCACGTCGCAGCGTTCATGGCTCGCGGGCTGTGAAGCCATTCAAAAAGGTAATCAGTTAAATAGTTAATGAAACCGCGGGCTTCTCTGGGGGAAATCTGTCTGGTGCGGGCGGGCGCCGTTGTCAGGGTGGGCAACGCAACATCGATTGCTCCGTCGTGATCTTGGTCATCTCGAAGTCGGGGACACCGGGCCGCGGTCGATATGTGCTGCTGATGGCGCTGAGTCGAACCCTGGCTCGGGCGTCCCAGTCCAGATGTTCATCGGCGGAAAGATGTCGATGGCTCCTCGGGGGTGATCGTGCGCAGTGCTCTGTCCGGTATGGGCTACCACCGACTCGTCACGCGAGACGTCTCGGCACCTTCTCCTCGTCGACGGCAGATCGCATTATTCCGCAGATTTCCTAGCGCGCTTCATTCCTCATGTCCACGAAGGCTGCGGTTAATTGACTTTGCGTTCTTAAAAGTAAGTCGAATTCCAAAATAATCCCGAATCAAATCGTGGCTTCTGTGGCGATTCGCGGATATTTTATCTTTGCTGTGTAAATATTGACAGGCGATGCGGAGCGAAATTATCGTGATGGACAGCAACCGTCGACATGGTGGTCGCCGCGTGGTCACGAACCCGGGCGAGTTTAGGGGTTGTCGCCGTCATCGTGCGTCGCGTTGCATCGGGTGGCCCATCGGTGATTACCACAATGTAGCTGGGGATATGTCACACTGTGCGGCTATGAGGTGCCTGTCGCAGGGGCGCGTCGGCGCGAGGATCGACAAGTGCGATCTGGCGAGAACGTCTCGTTGCTCCCTCTCTCGCAGCAAAGATGGTCCACTCGACTTGGTGTTCCTGCGCATTGTTCAAAATCCCGGACTGACTGTTGCTTGTTGTGAATTTAGTCGTGTACGGTTCACCGGTAGCCGCACGGGAGCCGGGCGCAAGTCGCGCCGGCGCTTGAACGCGGATTTGATGAAGGGTTGTTATCCAGTGAGTGAGCGCGCTGGTGTGGGTGGGAGGGTGCTTATGGCCATCATGACCGCTGCAATCCCAGCCCGCCGGCGCCAAACGTATGCGCAGCGTATGCGGTCTGACGCCGGCTGGATGCTGCCGCGTCCAAAGGACGTTCGTCGGCGCGCTCGTCGCACCGAGGTCATTCGGGGATCTCTCCGCCTGGTAACAGCGGAGGCCAGCTATGCAGGGGAGCGCTAGTGGTCGTGACGGACACTGTTACCGAACCGGTGCAGGGGGCCGAGGATTCGGTCGCTCCTGTCGGTAAGTCCTCGATGCCTTTCTCCTTTGGCGGCAAGCCGCTACGTGAGGTCGGCAGCTTCTTCGCGTTGTCGCTCGACACTTTGGTGCAGATGGTGCGCCCGCCTTTCGCCTGGCGTGAGTTCATCCACCAGAGCTGGTTTGTAGCTCGGGTGACGACCTTCCCAACCGTTTCAGTGTCGATCCCGTTCAACGCGTTCGCCGTGTTCATCATCAACATCCTGCTGGTCGAGATCGGCGCCGCTGACGCCTCCGGCACCGGTGCTGCACTCGCTTGCGTCGTGTACATCGGACCGATATCGACGGTGTTGGTCGTCGCCGGTTGCGGAGCCACCGCGATGTGCGCGGAACTCGGCGCTCGCACCGTCCGTGAAGAAGTCGACGCCATGCGAGTGATGGGAATTAACCCGGTCCAACGCCTGCTGGTGCCGAGAGTGCTGGCGCTCACGGTCAACGGGTTTCTGCTCAACGCCGTCAACACCATCGTCGGCTTGGTCACCAGTTATTTCTTCTCGGTCGGCTTCCAACACGTCGATCCCGGTTCTTATGCGGCGAGTCTTACGCTGCTCGTCGGGGTCAGTGACGTCGTCATTGCCTTCGCCAAGGCGTCACTGTTCGGCCTGATCGCAGGCTTCATCGCCTGCTATAAGGGCCTCACCGTGGGGGGCGGTCCACAAGGTGTAGGCAATGCGGTCAACGAGACTGTGGTGTACACGTTCATGGCGTTATTTGTGATCAACGTAGTCCTGACGGCGGTCACCACGAAGGCGACGATGTGAGCGGCCCCGCCGGACTTCGGCTGCCGCGGCTGACCAAGGCCGCGCGCGACTTCACCAACGGGTGGAACCGGCTTGGAACCCAGACCGCCTTCTACGTCAGGGCGTTGGGTTTCGTGTGGGAAGCTATCGTCCGCTACAAAGTCGAGACGATGCGCCTGGTCGCCAATATGAGTCTGGGCGTCGGTGCGCTGGCCGTCATCGGTGGCACCGTGGTGATCGTCACGACCTTGACAATGTCCGTCGGTGGGCTGGTTGCCATTCAGCTGTTCCGGTCGCTGTCCGATGTCGGCGTGCAGGCATTGAGCGGTTTCGCCTCCGCCTACATCAACACGCGTCTGGCCTGCCCGCTGGTCGCCTGTATCGGCTTGGCGGCCACGATCGGCGCCGGAGCCACCGCGCAGCTAGGCGCTATGCGGATCAACGAGGAGATCGACGCGCTCGAGGTGATGGGCATCGACTCGATCGCCTACCTTGTGTCGACCCGTGTGGTGGCCGGTGTCATCGTCGTGATCCCACTGTGGTGCTTGGCGACCCTGTCCGGCTATCTGGCCACCCGGACGCTTGTCATCTTCGCCTACGGGCAGGCACCCGGGGTTTACGACCACTACTTCCATACCTACCTGCAGCCAACCGATCTGATCTGGTCGATGCTACAAGTTATCGGGACGGGAATAACGATCATGCTGGTGCACACCTTTTACGGTTTCAACGCTTCCGGTGGGCCGGCCGGCGTAGGCGAGTCGGTCGGTCGTGCGGTTCGCGCCTCACTGGTCTTGGCGGTGGCGGTGACGTTGGCGGTGGCGATGGCCGCCTACGGGGTGTCCGGCAACTTCAACCTGTCGGGTTAGTGGCGATGAAAAGGAAACAGCGCGAAGCCGGACTGCACCCGGGTTTGTGGACGGTGATACTTTTCACCCTCATCATCGGCGCGATTGTGCTGACGTTGGGGGCGTTCAACAGAGACTTCAGGCCATATGCCCGGGTGACCCTCACGTCGGACAGGTCGGGCCTGGTCATGGAACCCGGCGCGAAGGTGAAGTTCCGCGGCGTCCAGGTTGGTCGGGTTGCCTCGCTCCAGTCGGGTGACCCGGTGAGACTTCAGCTGGAACTGTACCCGGAGCAGCTCAAACACATACCCGCCAACGTTGCGGCAGAGATCACCGCCACCACGGCTTTCGGTGCCAAATACGTTGATCTGCTCGCACCCACCACTCCCAGCCCGAAACGGCTGGCAGCGGGTGCTGTGGTGCAATCACGCAACGTGAGCACTGAAATCAACACGGTATTCCAGAACCTCGTTGGGGTGCTGGACCAGATCGACGTCCCCAAACTGAACGGCGTACTCACTGCCCTGGCCGACGGCTTTCGAGGCAAAGGTAAAGCGATCGGCGAGGCCACCACCGATCTCAATCGGGTCCTGCTGGCGACCAACCCTCGCAGCGAGACCATCCGTGCCGACTTCCGCGCCCTCAAGGAGGTCAGCGACACCTACGGTGCGGCCGCCGGCAACATTTTGACGGTCCTGGATACCGTCAGCACGACGAGCACCACTATCACCGATAACGCCAAGCAGCTCGACTCATTGCTGCTGGCCGTCAGCGGCCTTGCTCGTAGCGGCATCAACCTGATCGGCCCTGCCAAGGACAACCTGGAGCACGGCATCAACTTGCTGGAATCCACGACGCGTCTGCTGATGAAGTACAACCCGCAGCTGACCTGCACGCTGGTAGGCGCGAAAGTCGCGCTCGACAGCGGCATTCGAGACGCCTCGGGCGGCGCCAATGGATATTCGGAGATCTTGGACGTCTCCTTGCTGCTGGGCGATGACCCGTACCGCTATCCGGACCATCTGCCGATCAACGACATCAAGGGCGGCCCCGGCGGCCAGCCGGGATGCGGATCGCTGCCTGACGTTGCCATGAACTGGCCGCAACGCTACCTGGTCACCGATTCCGGGTGGGGTCGCGGAGTGGATATGCGACCCAACCCCGGTATCGGCTTCCCGGGCTACGCCGACTGGTTCCCCGCTACCAGGGGAATGCCCCAGCCTCCCAGTGTCCGTCACCCGCAGGGCCAGGCGCCTGGCCCAATCCCCTACCCGGGCGCACCACCCTACGGTGGGCAGCTCTACGCCCCGGACGGGACGCCGCTTTATCCCGGCCTGCCGCCCGCGCCTCCGCCGGGCCGGCCCCGAGACCCCGGCCCTCCGCCGGCTGGTTCCGAACCGTTCGTGCCGACGTCGCCATCCGGAGTGCTGGCAACGTGCGGAATCTTGAACGAACCGTGCGCGCCGCCGCCCCCAGCGCCCTGATGGGCGTGGACCATAAAAGCCGTGGAGGAACCTAGAGATGCACGAGAACTTGCTAGGCGTCACGTGGCGCCTGACGGTCTACGCAGTCGTATGCATGCTCGGCGCGTTCGGGCTGTTTGCCGTCTTCGCCCAGCTGCGTTTCCAATCGGAGAAGACCTACCGGGCACAGTTCACCAACGTGTCCGGCCTGGAGAGTGGAAACTTCGTCCGCGTCGCAGGCGTCGAGGTCGGCAAGGTGAAAAACATCACCATCCAGCCGGACTCAACTGTGGTCGTTGAATTCTCCGCGGCCGACACCGTGGTACTCACTGAGGGCACCAGGGCCGCCGTGCGCTTCGCTGACCTCGTCGCGGGCAGATATATGGCACTTGAGGAAGGCGTCGGGGAAGTAAAGAAACTTCAACCGGGCGCGACCATCCCGCTGAGTCGCACCGAGCCCGCACTGGACCTCGACGCTCTGATCGGCGGCTTCCGGCCGCTGTTTCGTGCGTTGAACCCCGACCAGGTGAACGAATTGACCGGCCAACTGATCGCGGCCTTCCAGGGACAGGGCGGCACGATCGGTTCTTTTCTCGCCCAAGCCGCGACGCTGACCAACACGCTGGCCGATCGGGATCAATTGATCGGTCAAGTCATCACCAATATCAACACCCTGCTAGGTTCGCTCAGCGGCGAGAGCAAGCAGTTCGCCAAGGGGGTCGACTCGCTCTCCGAACTTGTTGCCGGCCTTGAAGCCCGCAAACAAGACGTCAGCAACGGGGTCGTTTACGCCAACGCCGCCGCAGCGTCGATCGCCGACCTGTTGGCACAAGCCCGCCCGCCATTGCAGAAGGTTGTCGCTGAGACGGACCGGACCACCGGAATAGTGCTGGACGATCGTGAATTCTTCGATAACTACCTCAATAACTGGCCCGACGCGACGGATGTCATCAACAGACAGGGGCAGACCGGCGACTGGTTCAGCTTCTATCTGTGCGACCTCGTGCTGAAGCTCAACGGGAAGGGCGGCCAACCGGTTTACGTCAAGGTCGCCGGCCAGCAAACCGGAAGGTGCACGCCACAATGAAACCCTTCTCCGAACGCAACCCGTTCCTCATCGGGGCCATCGGGATCGGCATCACGGTGGCCTTGATGGTGCTGTCCATCAACTATGACAAGCTGCTGCCCGTCAGCAGGGGCAAGACCTACTCGGCGTACTTCGCCGAGGCGGGCGGCCTGGTGCCCGGCAATACCGTTCAGGTGTCAGGTTTCCGGGTCGGTCAGGTCTCGAGCATCGATCTGGACGGATCGCGCGTGTTGGTCAAGTTCCATGTCGCGGGCAACGTGCGCATGGGTGAGCGCACCGAGGCAGCAATCAAGCTGAAGACCTTGCTCGGGACCAAGGTCCTCGAGGTCACGCCCCGTGGCGACGGCCAGCTGGCCGGGACGATACCGCTCGAGCGGACCAAGTCTGCCTATCAGCTGCCCGACGCACTGGGTGATCTCACGACGACGATCAGCGGGTTGAATACCGATCGTTTGTCCGAATCGCTCGCTGTGCTGGCCGACACGTTCTCCGATACCCCACCTGACCTCAAGGCTGCGCTGGGGGGGTTGGCGCGCTTCTCGCAGACCCTGGACGAACGCGACACCGAGCTGCGGAACCTGTTGAGCAACGCCAATAAGGCAACGACGGTGCTCGCCGAGCGCAGCGAGAAAGTCGTCAACCTGGTCGCCAACACCAATGCGCTGTTAGTGCAACTGCAAAGCCAGCGTCAGGCTTTGGATCAGATTTCCAACAATCTCTCTGCGGCGGCCCAGCAGGTGAAAGGCTTCATCGCCGAGAACCGCAGCACGCTCAGGCCGGCGCTAGACAAACTGAACGAGGTCTTGACCATCGTCGACAACCGCAAAGAACGCGTGCAGCAAGCGATCGTAGGGCTGGACCATTACTCGATCCGGCTCGGTGAGGCGGTCTCCTCCGGGCCCTTCTATAAGGCATATCTCGTCAACTTGGCACCCGGCCAGTACGTGCAGCCGTTCATCGACGCGGCCTTCTCCGACCTGGGCCTCGATCCGAATGTGGTGCTACCTTCGGAACGCTCCGACCCGGAGGTTGGCCAGCCGGGAACACCGCCGCTTCCAATCCCCTACCCGCGGACCGGCCAGGGCGGAGAACCACGCCGGACGATCCCGGACGCCATTACAGGAAACCCGAGCGATCAAGCGTGCGGTTGGCCCGGTGTGCCGTTGCCCGGTCCCGGCTGCTACCCCTATCGAGACCCGGGACCTGCACCGGCCCCCGGCGGCCCGCCGCCAGGGCCGCCCGCCCTGGCACCTGCGGGCTCCGGGCAAGCCGCACCGGCGGCGTCCGCAGGCTCGGCGGCGCCGGGTGAAGGTGGTGGACGATGAATTCACGCAAGGCTAAGACCGGCCTGGTGATGACCCTCGTGCTGCTGCTGATCGGCGGCGTGCTCGCGGCGGCGCGGACTGACGGTGGCATCGGACGTACCACTGTCACTGCCTATTTCGCAAACAGCACCGGGCTGTACAACGGGGATGACGTCGTCATTTTGGGCGTGCGCGTCGGCAAAATAGAGAAGATCGAGCCGGAACCGACCCGGGTCAAGGTCACCTTCTGGTACCGCAACAAATACAAGGTGCCTGCCGATGCCAAGGCCGTCATTCTGTCGCCGTCCCTCGTGACGCCGCGATCCATCCAGTTGACACCCGCGTATACGGGCGGGGCGGTGTTGCCTGCCGGCGCACTGATACCGCAGGAACGCACTGCGGTTCCGGTGGAATACGACGATTTGCGCCAGCAGCTCGAGAAGCTGACGCAGACACTGCAGCCCACCGAACCCGGTGGCACCAGCACGCTGGGGGCATTAATCAACACGGCCGCGGACAACCTGCGCGGCCAGGGCCCTGATATCCGCGACACCATCATCAAGCTGTCTCAGGCGATGTCTGCGATCGGCGACCACAGCGACGACGTGTTCAGCACCGTCAAGAACTTGTCCGTCCTGGTGTCCGCGTTGCGTGGTAGCAGCGACGTGCTGCGACAGCTGAACGAGAATCTGGCCGCGGTGACGACGGTGTTGACCAACGATCCCAACGAGGTCGGAAGAGCGGTTCGAAACCTCAACGACGTGGTCGCCGACGTCACCAGCTTCGTGGCCGATAACCGTGAGGCGCTGGGAACCACGTCCGACAGGTTGGCCTCGGTATCAACGGCGGTCAACGAGAGCCTCGATAACGTCAAACAGATCCTGCATGTCGGCCCGACCGCTTTCCAGAACTTCCTCAACATTTACCAGCCCGCGCAGGGCGCGATGACCGGCACGTTGGCGGTGAACCAGTTCGCCAACCCGATTCAGTTCCTGTGTAGTGCGGTGCAGGCGGCCGCGCGTCGCGGCGCCGAGGAGTCTGCGAAACTGTGCGTGCAATATTTGGCGCCGATCATGAAGAACCGTCAATTCAACTTCCCGCCGCTGGCAGAGAACCTTTTCGTCGGGGCTGCGGCACGGCCGAATGAAATCACCTATAGCGAGGACCGGCTGCGGCCGGATTACGTTCCGCCGACACCGCCCCAATCGGCATCCGCAGAGGTTCCGGCTCCGGGCGCCCAACGGGTACCGACCGATCCAGACGACGGGTTGCCCGGCATGATGTCGCCTCCTGGAGGTACGCCATGAGCAGGTCACGGTACAAGTCGCGGGGAGCGGGGCTGCTACTGGCGGTGCTCGCAGTGGTGGGGTTGTCCGGCTGCGGCTTTCGGGGTGTGAACTCGTTTCCGTTGCCGGGAACCAAGGGCGGTGGCCCTGGTTCGTACACCATCCAAGTGCAAATGCCGGATGTTCAAAATCTCGAACGGAATTCTCGGGTTCGAGTTAACGACGTAACTGTCGGTAAGGTGACCGACATCCAGCTTCAGGGCTGGCACGCGTTGGTTACCCTGTCGATCAACGGCGACGTGGATCTGCCCGCCAACGCGACCGCCACGATCGGACAGACCAGCCTGCTGGGTTCGGTGCACGTCGAACTTGCGCCGCCTACCGAGTCGGATCCCAGTGGCAAGCTCAAAACCGGATCGGTGATCCCGCTGTCGTCAGCCGACACCTATCCGTCAACTGAGCGTACGTTGGCCGCCGTTTCGCTGCTGCTCAACGGCGGCGGACTGGGCCAGATCCAGGACATCACCGAGTCCTTGAGCACCGCCTTTATCGGCCGCGAGGATGACCTGAGGAGCCTGCTCGGACAGCTCGATAAGTTCGTCAGCCAACTCAACGACCAAAAGGACGACATCATCGCCGCAACGGACAGCCTGAACAACCTGGTCGGTCAATTCGCCGACCAGAAGCCGGTGATCGACAAGGCTTTGAAGACTATCCCGAACGCGTTGACCGTACTGAAAGACGAGCGGGATGCTCTCGCCGACGCGTTCGCTGAGCTGGGCAGATTCGGCGCGCTTGCCGCTGACTCCGTCAACAAGACCAAGGAAAACCTGGTCAAGGAGCTGAAGGATCTCGGTCCGGTGCTGCAATCGCTGGCCGATGCCGGGCCGGCGCTGACCCAAGCGCTCGATTTATACGGAACCTTCCCGTTCCCCACAAGTACCGTCAGCAAATGGTTGCGCGGCGACTATGCCAACCTGACCGCGATCATCGACCTGACGCTGAGCCGGCTTGACGCGGCATTCCTCACGGGAACCCGGTTCGAGTGCAACCTCACTGAACTGGAGCTGCAGTGGGGCCGCACCATCGGGCAGATGCCCACCCCGTGTATGGCCGGCAGCCAATACAACCCCGGCAACCCGCTGGTTGCGCCCTACCACCTCGACCAGGGGCCGTGACATCGTGCTTACTCGACGAATCAAAATTCAGCTGCTGGTCTTCGCGATAGTCAGCTTTCTCGCGGGAACCGTGATGTTTATGAATTACATGCAGGTCCCGACTGCATTCTTGGGGTTCAACCGCTACACGGTCACGGTGCGCCTGCCCCAGGCCGGAGGTCTCTACCCGGGCGGGAATGTCACCTACCGCGGCGTAGAGGTTGGCCGGGTGCACGCTGTTCGTCTCTCCGACAGTGCTGCCGAGGCGGTACTGCAGCTGGATTCGGGTGTTCGTATCCCGGCGGATCTCAGAGCCGAGGTGCACAGCGTGTCCGCGGTCGGCGAGCAATATGTCGAGTTGCTGCCGAACACCGGGGACGGACCGTCGTTGAAAGACGGTGACGTCATTCCCGAGGACCGCACCTATGTCCCGCCGAATCTCAACGCACTGTTGCGCGCGACCAACCGTGGCCTCACCGTAATCCCACGCGAGAACCTGGCGACCGTCGTCGATCAGGGAAATATCGCCGTGGCGGGACTCGGCCCGGAGCTTTCTCGGCTGGTGAGCGGCACATCCAAACTGGCGACCGATGCCCGCAAGAATCTTGATGCGCTCGTCACCGTGATCGACGACTCAAAGCCCATCTTGGACAGTCAAACTCAGTCAGCGGATGCTGTGCAGACGTGGGCCGCCCGCCTTGCGGCCATCACGTCGCAGCTGAACGACAACGACCCGGCGGTCGCGGGCCTGCTGCAGACGGGCGGACCCACAGTTGATGAGATCCGTCAACTATTGGACCGACTGAACCCCACGTTGCAGGTCGTGGCGGCCAACCTGGTCAGTGTTGGCGAGGTGGGGGTGACCTACCGGGACAACCTGGAAGCTCTTCTGGTGGAGCTCCCGCAGGGGGCGGCGAACATCCAAGGGACCACGGTCGCGAACAGGCATACCAAACAGGACTATATAGGCAGCTACCTCAGCTTCAACCTGAACTTGAATCTGCCGCCGCCATGCACCACGGGTTTTCTGCCGGTCCAACAGCAGCGGGCCGCCAGCCACGTGGATTACCCGCCCCCGCCTGCGGGCGACATATACTGTCGGATACCGCAGGACTCGGTGTTCAACGTGCGTGGAGCCCGCAACCTGCCGTGTGAGACCCGCCCAGGTAAGCGTGCACCGACGGTGAAGATGTGTGAAAGCGACGAGACCTACGTTCCGCTGAACGACGGTTTCAACTGGAAGGGTGATCCGAACGCAACGTATACCGGCCAGGGCATCCCGCAGTTCAGGCCGGGGGAGGAGCCGGCCGGGCAGGCCGCACCGCCCTCGCCGCCTGGTCCGCAACCGCCCCCGATGGCGGCGCTGGCATACGACCCGCCCACCGGCATGTACGTCGGACCGGACGGGCGTATGTACAGCCAATCCGACTTGGGTCGCGGGCCTACTAAGGAGCAAACATGGCAGAGCATGTTGATTCCCCCGACTCAGAAGTGAGCGAATCAGCCGCGCCGGAGACGTCCCCAACACCGGCCGGTTGCGCCGAGGAGGGTTCATCGGAATCCATCAACGAGGCATCCGAGGCGACGCGCGCGCCGGAACCGAAGCCGCCGGAGATTTCGGATGAGGGCGTTGACGACGTTGCTGCCGTTGATGAGGATGCCGACGACTCCGACGGAAACGGCAATGCGAAGACGCCAGTGCCGCCTCTGCGGCTGGCGATGGTGTCCGGGTTGATCGTGGTCGTGGCTTTGACCGCGCTCGCCGGCTGGCTGGGGTTTCGGGGGTATCAGGCTCGTCAGGCCCAGCAGCAGCGTGAGTTCTTGGTTCAGGTTGCTCGGCAAGGTGCGCTTAACCTGACGACGATCGACTGGGAGCACGTAGACGCCGACGTGCAGCGCATCCTGGATTCGGCGACCGGAACCTTCTACGATGACTTCTCCCAGCGATCGGATCCTTTCGCCCAGGTAATCGAGAAGACGCAAGCGAAATCGGTAGGGACAATCACCGAGGCGGGCTTGGAGACACAGTCGAGTGACGAGGCTCAGGTTCTGGTTGCGGTGTCTGTGAAAACGTCGAATCTCGGTGCGATCGAACAGGAGCCGCGGCATTGGCGGATGCGAATCTCGGTGCAGAAAGTCGGTCGCGAACCGAAGATCTCCAACGTGGCGTTCGTACCATGACACCGCCGCTGTCCGGCGAGACCGGGGATGCGGGCGACGCCGCCGACATGCTGGAATCAGAGAACATCTCATCCGACGACGCCCAGTCGCCGGCACCGAAGCACCGATTCCAGTGGTCGCGACTGCTGGCGCTCGTGATACTGCCCGCGTTGGCGGTATCGATTGCGGCGGGTGCGGGTTATCTGAAGTGGCAGGACTCGTGGACCCGGGGGTCCGCCCTTGCGGGCGTCGAGTCGGTGGAGATTGCGAAAGAATCCACCGTGGCGCTGCTGTCCTACCAGCCGGACACCGCCGAGAAGGACCTAGAGGCCGCCCGCGATCGATTGACCGGCGACTTCAAGGATTCCTACACCCAGCTGGTCCACGAAGTGGTGATCCCGGGCGCAAAGAAGCAGCGTATCTCGGCGGCTGCCACAGTTCCCGCCGCTGCCTCGGTATCGGCGACGCCACGCCACGCGGTGACGCTCCTATTCGTCAACCAGACCGTGTTCGTCGGCAACGATCCGCCCACCGACACCGCTTCCACGGTCCGGGTGACTCTGGACAAGGTGGACAACCGCTGGCTGATCTCCGCGTTCGACCCCATTTAGATTGCGAACGGGGTGGCGGTCGAACGTCACACATGGCGCGCCGGCCCCGTCGATGATGGCGGCGTTCCCCTCCTGCCGAGCAAGGGACTAGGGCGTGTCTCCCATATGAGGGCGGGGTTTGAAGCGATGCTGTCGAGGTGACGACGGCTTCTCGGTTTCGGTTGTTCAGTGACGCTCAGTGGGAGTTGATTTCGGGGTTATCGCCTTCCAGGCGGGGCCGATCTGGTCATCCCTTTGGTGACGACCGTCGAGTCGTGGAAGGCATCGTCTACCGGTACCGCACCGGGATCCCGTGGCGGGATTCTACCGCGCTCGCAGTTCGGGCCGTGGCAGACGGTATGGAAACGTCATCGGCGCTATGCCGGCGACGGCACCTGGGACCGGGTGTTGATGGCCTTGTTGGCGATGCCCGACGCCGACGACAAGCTGGACGGGACGGTGTCCGTTGATGCCACCATCAACCGCGCCCATCAGCATGCGACAAATACGACCCGCCCCGATCAGGACACAGGGGGCTGGGTCGAATTACATGATTCTGCCACTGCATGACTGTGAACCTGCAGGTCATGGCATCGGACGCTCCCGAGGTGGGTTGACCACCAAAATCCACACCGCCTTAGACGGCAATGGACGCCCGCTGTCCGTGCTGCTCACCGGTGGGCAACGCAACGACCAGGCGATGTTGGCCGGTGTGCTCGACGAGATCATCGTGCCCCGCCAGCGCGGGCGAGCGCGGTGCCGACCCGACGCGGTGATCGCCGACCGTGCCTACTCCAGCGGCTCAGCGCGACGGATGCTGCGACCGCCAGATCACTGCGGTCATCCCGCAGAAGAGTGACGAGATCGCTGCGCGTCAACGCCGCGGCAGCGCCGGCGGCCGGCCGCCATCATTCGACGAGATCCGTTACAAGCAGCGCAATCTCGTCGAACGATCCTTCGCCCTACTCAAACAATGGCGCGGCCTGGCCACTCGCTACGACAAACTCGCCATCGTCTACTGCGCCGCCGTCGTCCTCAGCGCCTGCATCACCTGAGCACGCCATTTAGGAGACACGCTCTAGCAGGCGACTTTGATCGCAAATGTGTTAGTCGTCCTGGCGCTGGGGTTATCTGATTCGAAGCCGTCGGCAGTACCGCGGATCGTATAGGTCTGACCGCCCATGGTTACCTGCGCCTGCCCTTGGAGGCCTTCCACGTAGCTACCCGTGAAGCCCCCCAAGTCATGGATGTTGATTGACCGAACGGTGAGCGCGTCTTTGTTGGACACCACTACGTCCAGACCCTCGGCTCGGGTACCGGTCGCGATCGTCGTTGAAGATCCGATCGATGTACAAGTCGCCGTGTGGGTCTCGGGAATGTCTTCATCGCCGATCGTGACTTGCGCGGTTCCCGGAGACAGGAGCCCGGACTCTCGTGGCACGACCGGCGGTGCCGATGAGCAGGCGCCGATGCTTACGACCGCTGATCCGGCCGCCAACCAGGCGACAAAAAGTCGGACCGAGTTCGACTGGGGGCCCGCAATATTCCTCATATTGAGGAATGTACCGCGTGCAGGACCGGCCTGGTTGCTGATCGCCGACACCCGGCTGCCCCGGCGTCGGCACTTGGTCCGTTCCGGCCGATAGTGCGGGCTCACTGCGGAATTGATCTCTTTTGAGGTTCGTCGCCCCACTCACTGATGAGCTGGTCGACCGTGACGATTCGGCCGAGCACGGCGAGGGAGTTGTTCAGTACCTGTTCGGCGTAGCTGGCGGGAGTGCCGCCGACGGCGTCGCGAGGCACAATCAGGTCGAACCCGGACTGGGTGAGGTGCCCGGCGGTGTGGGGCAACGCCAAATTCAGCGATACCCCAGTCAAGACAACGGTGCGTACGCCGAGTCCCTCGAGTACGGCCAATAATTCGGAATCCTGGGTGGGGAACAAGCCGTGGTGGCGTGGTAGGACCAGGTCACTGGGTGCCAGTAGTTCGGGAATGACCTGAGTGGCGGTGGCGCCGGGCGCCCAGTGGGCGGTTGCGGGCCCCAGCGACCGCCAGAGTCGCGCTGTACCAATGTGCTTGGCACCCAAGGTGCCTTCGTAAGTGGCGTGCACGACGCGGATTCCCGAACTACGGGCGGCGTCGAGCAATCGGCGCAGATGCGTGATGAGATCGCCACTGTCGACGGCGAGGGAGGGCAAGACCGAATCTGGGCCCAGGACACCGTTTTGACATTCCACACAGACGACCGCCACAGCGGAATTATCGGGAGTTTCTGATGATGTCGGCATCGGTGTCCAGTCTAGAACAATTTTGACACAAATGGCAAAAAATACTCGGCCTCCCCAGGTTGGTCTGGACGCGAAGATGGTGAGACCAGATCTCGCCAGCTAAATCCCCTAGGGGAAAGGATGATTCGGCCCGAATATGACCCCCGAATCCGCGTCGTGGGATGGGGTGGATCCGCAATCACCTCAACTCCGGTCAGACCGCTCTCATTCTTCATCCATCGGAGGCGGTGATCGGGTTCGCGGAGATGAGACTCGCGAAAGGAGTCCGGCGCACTACTTCTGCTGTGCCGGACTGTCCGAAGGCGACACGGTCGCCGTCATCCTGGAGAACAAGAGCGCGCCCGCGCGATGATGTGGGAGGCGCCGCGCGGCGGTCTGTGATCGGCGGTCCGCGTTCCAGTGGTGTGTCACGCAAATATTTAACTGCATGCTCGGTATTCTGGGGTAATTGAGTGCATTACCTGCGGCCGCCCTGTCGATGACAGCTGGTGAGCGCGAGATGTTGGAGAGCCTGGCCCGTTCGCACACCGCGCCGCATCGGCAGGTGGTGCGCGCGAAGGCGCTGCTGATGGCGGCTGACGGTGTGGCGAACACGCTGATCGCCGAGGAGGTGGGGGCGACGCCGGTGACGGTGCGCTCGTGGCGTAAGAGGTTCAGTGAGGATGGGGTGGGTGCCCTGGGGCAGGTGCGCGAGGGACGGGGCCGCAAGCCCTCGATCACCGATGAGCAGGTCGCTCAGATCGTGCGGTTGACCACCGAGGAGACCCCGGGCGGGCAGACGCATTGGTCGTGTCGCACGATGGCCGACCGGGTGGGCGTGAGTCACTCGACGGTGCAGCGCATTTGGTCTGACCTGGGGATCAAGCCGCGTCGGGTGGACACATTCAAGGTGTCCAATGATCCACAATTCGAGGACAAGCTCATCGACGTAGTGGGTTTGTATCTGGATCCGCCGGAGAAGGCGATCGTGTTGTGCATGGATGAGAAGTCCCAGATTCAGGCGTTGGATCGCACCCAGGCATCGCTGCCGATGGTCCCGGGCCGGGCCGCCACGATGACCCATGACTACAAACGCAACGACACGACCACCTTGTTCGCCGCGTTGGACGTGCTGACCGGCAAAGTGATCGGCCAATGCCTGCCCCGGCACCGTCACACCGAGTTCGTCAAATTCCTCAACACGATCGACTGCGAGGTTCCCAAGGGTCTGCAGGTCCATATGATCCTGGACAACTACAGCACCCACAAACACACCGAGGTTGGCCGGTGGCTGAAGCGGCACAAGCGTTTTCACCTGCATTTCACACCGACCTCGTCATCGTGGCTCAACCAGGTCGAGCGCTGGTTTCGCGACCTGACCGACAAGAACCTGCGACGCGGCATCTTCGCCAGCGTGCCCGACTTGATTACCAGCATCGAGGCATACCTCAACGCGCACAACGCCAATCCCACACCCTACGTCTGGACAGCCACCGCTGAATCCATCCTCGCCAAAGTTCATCGTGCACGCACCAAACTCCAACAAACAGTTAACCAAAACTGAGACGGACCGCTAGTACTACAGTTGTAAGGTGGGTTCACTGATACGCTGACCTGCGGCGATAGTGGCGGGCGCGGGCGGCGTCTTGGTGTTTTCGTCGCCAGATTGACCATGCCCGGGTGGATTTGCGGGCCGGGGTTCGGCTGAGTGCCAGCTTGCCGAAGAAACCTGAATCTCGTTGAGTGTAAACAGGGTCAGGCCCTGCGCAGTGGCCGTTCGGGTGCGCTCGCCCGCGCAGGTGACCGCCAGGAAGGCCACGGCGAGCATCGACAGGATGGTCCACCGATGCCAGGAGGTCCAGGTGCGGGCTTGGTGTTCGGCAAGTCCGGCCAGATCTTTGGCGGTGCGGAAGGACTCCTCGACGGTCCAGCGATGCCCGGCAGTACCCACCAGGGTGTGCAGTGGTACTGGAATCCACTCGTGCCCTGGTATTGCCCAGGCGACGTCGACAAGCAACTACGGATCCACTCGTGGTCCCGTGCTGCCGGCACCTGCCGACGGGCGTTGTCACTCGAACCCGGGCGTAGTGGCGAGCAGTTCGTCGACGCGGCCCCGGTCGCAACGACATGATGGTTGCAGGCGATGACGGCCCGCGGTGCCGGTGTACTGACGTTGCACGGCCACACTGGCAGCCCCCTTCTTGAGGTCGCCGGTTTCGTCAACAACAAGGATCGCCTCAGGGGCTGTGAATGCGGTCGTGACATAGTCGCGCACATCGTCAGCGACCCCACCGTGATCCCACGATCCGCGAGAACGCATGTGCTGCAACCCATACGGCGTCACATCACCGCGTGCCTCGGCGATCGTCCAGCAGTTCTTACGTTCCAGATCCGACAGCAATCCCAGCATCAAACTCGCAGTATGCCGCGCAGGCTCGTAGCGAGCAAACCCCGGCCCGATCCGACCCATCAGCGCGCCAAACTCATCGAGTCAGGTATCGGGAGCTATGCTGAACGCGGCTGTCAGTGCCGCGTTTTGAATTATCTTCACAACCAACGACAATCGCGCGC
>Ga0182738_1000817_pt1 | contig 41544 bp, 24 predicted proteins | sample eDN5th30CBELigMG_FD_128876 | JGI IMG/M metagenome (GOLD analysis project Ga0182738, IMG submission 128876) | Enriched Miracle-Growth compost microbial communities from Emeryville, California, USA - eDNA 5th pass 30_C BE-Lig MG (version 2)... ...
AAAACACAGAGGGACGGAGGACACAGAGATCAGGTTTGTGTGTCTCCGTGTTCTCTGTCCCTCTGTGTTTCAAAAATTTCCTCATCATGGTGCGGACTTCAAAGTGCTCGGACAGGCTCCTAGTAGCGGTAATAGTCCGGTTTAAAGGGGCCTTCCACGGGAACGCCGAGATATTCCGACTGAGCAGTGGTCAGCTTCGTGAGTTTGACCCCCAACTGATCCAGGTGCAGACGGGCAACTTCTTCGTCCAATTCTTTGGGCAGGACATGGACGCCGATTTCGTATTTGCCAGGATTGTTCCACAACTCCAGTTGTCCCAGAACCTGATTGGTGAAGCTGTTCGACATCACAAAAGAAGGATGTCCAGTGGCACAACCCAGGTTCACGAGACGCCCTTCCGCCAGGACCAGCACTGCTTTCCCATTTGGGAAGACATACTTATCGACCGGTCCGCCAACGTCGGAATCCTGTTTGATGACAACTCGCTGAATATCTTTGCGATTCTTCAGGTAGGCAATGTTGATTTCCGAATCGAAGTGGCCGATGTTGCAGACGATGGCATTGTGCTTCATCGCGACCAGATGCTCGCCGGTAATCACGTCGATGCAGCCGGTGGTGGTGACGAAGATGTCGCCCAGGGCGGCAGCTTCTTCCATCGTGGTGACCTGATACCCCTCCATGGCGGCCTGTAACGCACAGATCGGATCGATTTCGGTGATGATCACCCGGGCTCCAAATCCGTCCATGGCATCGGCACATCCCTTGCCGACATCGCCGTAGCCGCAAATGACCACCACTTTCCCAGCGACCATGACGTCCGTGGCCCGCTTGATGCCGTCGGCCAGAGACTCACGACAACCATACAGGTTGTCAAACTTGCTCTTCGTGACGGAATCATTGACGTTAATGGCCGGCAGACCGAGTTTGCCAGCAGCATGCATCTGAATGAGACGGTGCACACCGGTCGTGGTTTCTTCCGTCAGGCCTTTGATCCCGTCCATCAGTTCGGGGTACTTTTCATGAACCATCAGCGTCAAATCGCCGCCGTCGTCCAGAATCATGTTCAACGGTTGTCCATCTGGCCAGAACAGAGTCTGCTCGATACACCAGTTAAATTCTTCTTCCGTTTCACCTTTCCAGGCGAAGGTGGGAATACCGGCTTCCGCCATGGCGGCCGCTGCCTGATCCTGCGTTGAGAAAATATTGCAACTGGACCAGCGGACTTCCGCTCCCAGTGCCACCAGCGTTTCCATCAATACGGCGGTTTGAATTGTCATGTGCAGACAGCCGGCAATACGAGCCCCCTTCAAGGGTTGACTGGCCCCGTATTTTTTTCGCAATGCCATCAGGCCCGGCATTTCGTATTCGGCCAACTCGATTTCTTTACGCCCCAGGCCAGCTAAAGCGAGATTTTTGACCTTGTACGGAAGAGCCTCAGCAACTGCCATCAGTCCATTCTCCAGTTAATTTTTCAGCTCGCAATAATCGATAGAATATCCAGACGTGGACACTTACCTGCAAGCAAATCTTTTCTACCGGGCAAATAACATTGTGCCCCAAACGACCCAAATTCTCTCAAAGTACAAAGCTTCGTGATACGTGAACGCCTGGGGAATCAATATCTCGGAACAAACCGGTCAGACCGGGCTGTCTTTCGGGCGCAGATCTCGCCAAATTCATCATTTATGAGGTGACGATATCTGAATAGAAATGGCCAGTACAGCTTCATTACGCAAAATTTTCTGAACGATGCATGTCAATTGATCATGCTCTTCTATTTTCTCGATTGTCGTAAGTCAACCGAGCTGCAGATGCAGACAGGATTTCAATGCATGAATCGGGTCTGGCAAGATTGGTAATGCGGTGACGAATGTTTATGATTCGTGTCACGAGACCATTTTCATGGGTCTTGTACGTTTGCTGCGATGATCAGGCTGCTGATACTGATCACCGTTTGTCCCTGTTGTCCCTCCGTAAAGGACCCACCGTGATGTTCTCTCGAAGACTTCTGCTGGCACTGGCTGCCGGGCTCTGCCTTGCTCCCGGTCTGCACTCCCGTCGCGCACAAGCTGCTGATGGCAAGACACGCATTCTGTTTGTAACGCAAAGCGTCGGCTTCAAACATGGTTCTGTGAACCGTAAAGAAGGCCTGGCTCCTGCGGAAGTGGCCTTAACTCAACTGGGTGAAAAGACAGGGCTCTTTACCGTGCATTGCACTCAGGACTGTGCTGCGGATTTCACGAAAGAAAATCTGCAGAATTACGAGATTGTCGCCTTTTACACCACCGGCAATCTGCCGATTGCCGATGCGGATAAAGACTATTTCTTCAAGGAATGGTTGCCCCAGAAAGGGCACGGTGTGCTTGGGTTCCATTCCGCCCTGGATACGTTCCACGAATATCAACCGTACTGGGACATGATCGGCGGGACGTTCATCGGGCATCCATGGGGATCAGGCACAAAAGTCGGTCTGACGAATCTGGAGCCAGAGAACCCGCTGACCGGAGCTTTCGGGAAAGACTTCCAGCTCAAGGAAGAAATCTATATGTACCGGCACTGGCAACCAGAGAAAGTTCACCTGCTGATGTGTCTGGATTATTCTAAAAGTCCGATTTCAAACGAAATCGATATCTCGCACGGATATCTTGTTCCCGTCTGCTGGATCAAGGATTACGGTGAAGGCAAAGTTTATGTCAATAATCTGGGACATAATGAAACATCGTGGACGAATCCCGCCTATCTGGAATCGATCACCGAAGCCATCAAATGGATTCGCGGCGACATCAAGATCGATGCCACTCCCAATCCCCAGGTCTCGGCCGAACAAGAGGCAAAGGCCAAATCCGATTTTGAAGCAGGCAACTTCAAAGCAAAGAAGTAGTGCCGCGTGACTCCCGTATTGTCCATCATATGTGTGGACACTCGCAGAGAGAATCCAACGATTGATCGTTTCGCTGCGGACGACAGCGAAACGATCAATCAGTCGCAACGCGCTCGCGGGCTCAGGCCGGAGCAACTTGCTCTGAGATTGACCCCGGGCTCAGGACAGGGTCATCGAAGGGTCATTTCACAGAGCAACTTGCTCCAAATGTTGAGTTCACGATAATGACGATTCAGCGTACCGCACTGTATGCCGGGAGCTTCGATCCACCGACACTTGGTCACGAAGACATCATCCGGCGCGGTGCAAAACTGTTCGATACGCTGGTTGTCGGCATCGGCATCAATCCAGACAAGCACCCCTTGTTCACTCCGGATGAACGGGAAGCGATTCTACGAGAAGTTGTGGCGGATCTGCCGAATGTGAAAGTGGTCCGGTTTTCAGATCTGACCGTGGACTTTGCCCGTTCACAGGGAGCCAGCGTGATGATTCGCGGTGTCCGCACGGTCTCGGACATCGAATCAGAATTCACCATGGCATTGGCCAATCATATGATGGCTCCCGATCTGGAAACCATCTTCCTGATGGCGGCTGAACGCTTCTCACACATTTCCAGCACGCTTATCAAGCAGATCGCCGTCATGGGAACCGATGCAACCCGCGCCCAGCTGCTGAAGTTTATTCCGGAATGCGTCGTGACTCCGCTGCTGCAGAAGGTGCAACCGGAGCGCTCCTGATCGATCTTCGATGAGAGCGCATTCCCCCCCATATAGGCCGATTGATCGTTTCACTGTCGTCCGCAGCGAAACGATGAGCCGTTGGATTCTCTCTGAAGTGACTCTCCCGTGATCTGACTTTGACGTCTTGCCGTCGCGGGGCTGCTTCGGGTAATTTCCACGGCATCTTTCGCATACTTCGTATATTTCATTGTTGCGATGACGCATCACCAAACTCAGCCCTGGCAGGGCACTTAATATGATCGATTACGAGCAACTGGGCGTTTTCTATCTGGGACGCAGTGATGAGATCGGATCGAACCAGGCATCATCCGATCCAATTCTTTATGACTCCAAGGATCTGACGACGCATGCGGTAATTGTCGGGATGACCGGAAGCGGGAAAACCGGGCTGGGCATCACGCTGCTGGAAGAAGCAGCGATCGACAACATCCCCGCGATCATTATCGATCCGAAAGGAGATCTGGGGAATCTGATGCTCACCTTCCCCAATCTGCAACCCGCCGATTTTCAACCTTGGATTGAACCGTCCGAAGCCCTGCGAAAAGGGATGACGGTGGAAGACTTCGCGACGGATCAGGCCAGACTCTGGAAAAATGGACTGGCCGAATGGGATGAGCCGCCGGAACGGATCGCCCGTTTTCGAGCAGCAGCGGAAGTGGCCATCTATACCCCCGGCAGCGATGCAGGAATCCCGCTCACCGTTTTGAAGTCGCTGGACGCTCCTCCGCAGAATGTCCGGGAGAACGCAGATTCCCTGCGTGAAGGAGTCTCGATTGCGGTCACGGGACTCTTGACATTACTGGGATTGAATACCGATCCATTGCGCAGCCGAGAACATATTCTGCTGTCCAGCATTCTGGAATCGGCCTGGAAGGAGGGAAGGAATCTGGATCTTCCGCAGTTGATTCGCGAGATTCAGTCCCCTGCGTTCACCAAAATTGGTGTGATGGATCTGGAGTCGATCTTCCCCGTGGCAGACCGGCGTCAACTGGCCATGACAATCAACAATGTGCTCGCATCACCCGCATTCGCCAGTTGGACACAGGGAGAGCCGCTCGATATTCAGAAATTGCTGTACACCAAAGAAGGGCGTCCACGGCTGGCCGTGCTCTCCATCGCTCATCTCAGCGAGCAGGAACGGATGTTCTTCGTGACCATTGTGTTGAATGAGATGATTTCCTGGATGCGTTCACAACCAGGAACTTCCAGTCTGCGTGCAATTTTGTATATGGATGAACTGTTTGGATATCTTCCGCCGACAGCCAATCCGCCTTCCAAAGTTCCCTTGCTGACGTTGCTGAAACAGGCTCGCGCTTATGGTCTGGGACTGGTTCTGGCCACGCAAAACCCTGCTGATCTGGATTACAAGGCGCTCTCCAATGCCGGCACCTGGTTCCTGGGACGTCTGCAGGCTGAACGGGACAAGTTGCGAGTTCTGGATGGACTGCAGGGAGCCAGCGAAGCAGCCGGTGTGACATTTGACCGCAAGAAAATCGAATCGATTCTGTCCAGTCTGAAGAATCGTGTCTTCCTGATGAACAATGTGCATGATGACCATCCCATTGTCTTTCAGTGTCGCTGGGCGCTCTCTTATCTGCGCGGTCCATTGACCAGAGATCAGATTCGAGCACTCACCGCTCCGCTCAAATCCGCCCTGCAAACCGGGGTGTCGGCGATGAGAAAAGCGACCGAAGCCATGGCATCGGCAACACCAGTAGACAGTCCTCTGCCGGGAACGGCTCAGCAGGCCCCGATTCTGCCCCCGCAAGTTCGCCAGCGGCATCTGCCAATCTCTCGAAACGTGGGCCGGGATGCTGTCCTGCTTTACAAACCAGCGCTTCTGGCAGTTGGTCGCATTCACTATGTGGACAGCCGTTCCAAAATTGATTGCTGGAAGAACATCGGTTGGCTGGTTCCTGTTCCCGAGGACTCCGTCCCCAAAGATCTCTGGGATGAAGGGGATGCTTTCACGGGTGATGCTCCGGATGGCGCTGCCGCTCCCGAGGCCCATTACGCAGAACTCCCAGCGGAATGTCTGCGGGCAACGTCTTATAAGTCGTGGGGGACCTCTTTCAAAAGCTTTCTCTATCGCACGCAGACATTGACACTCAGCTATTGCCCGGACCTGGGGTTATATTCTGCCCCTGAAGATCGGGCAGGAACGTTTCGCGCACAATTGAGCCATCAGGCTCGTGAGAAACGGGATTTACAAATCGAGAAGTTGCGGCAGCAGTATCAGGGAAATCTGGAGAAGCTCAAGGAGCGGATCCGCAAAGCAGAACAAAAAGTTGATACCGAGAAACAGCAGGCAACCTCCGCCACCATGACCGCCGCCATGACTTTCGGTTCATCCGTGCTGGGAGCCCTGTTTGGTCGGAAGAAACTGAGTGCGACAAATCTGAATCGAGCCACAACGAGTATGCGGGCGGCCACCCGGGCGGCCGAACAACGGAGTGATATCAAACGAGCTCAGGAAAGCCGGGACCAGCTGGAAGCAGAGATGAATTCGCTCAGCGATGAATTGCAGCAGCAACTCGACCAGATCCGGGAGACGTTCTCGGATGGCAATCTCAAGATCGAAGATTATGAAGTCAAGCCAAGAAAGTCAGATCTGTCTGTCGACGAAGTGAGTCTCGTCTGGGTTCCATTCGTGCAGACCGCCAGTGGTCGGCTGGAACCGGGATACAACGAAGACTTACTGGTTCGAACACATTAGAGCGCATTCACCCCGCGTCGACCGCGTTCCACCACGCGGCGAGTTGCCTTTCATCAGCCGAAACGTGCACTGAGCGGGGCGAGAGCAACTTGCTCTCGCCGGACGTCATGCGATATCACGGAATGAAAGCAACTGCTTTATTTTTTGGGTCGTGCAACGGCCTGATCCATCAGTTTGCGCCAGTCCTCCTGCAACGGAGCGCTCCTGACTGCAGTTTCCAGCGGCAGAAATCGTGAACTATTGTAATGAAGATAGATTCGTTCTCCAGCGTTTCGGTCATAGCGCGGATTGGGAGGATTCATCCGGGCGTTCACGGATTCTCGCCAGTCTGCCAGTTGTTTGCGCATGGCAGCGGTGCGTTCAGGTTGCTGGCTGCTTAAGTCGTGTTGCTCCCCAATGTCCTGGGAGAGATCGTAAAGTTCCAGCGTTCCATCGTCATAGTATTCGATCAATTTCCATTGACCATCCCGTAATGCACCCGCGGGCCGGCTTCCCTGATTCGTGTAATGCGGGAAGTGAAACGGAAAAACTCGTTTGGGCGGTTCGATGTCATTCAGCAGCAGGTTCGCAATACTGACCCCGTCCAGCGATTCCGTTATTGTCCCGCCACAAAGTTCCATGAACGTGGGCGTAAAATCGCAATTCACGGTTGGGACGTCCGTGACCCGAGGGCGGATCTGTCCGGGCCAGCGGATGATCAGCGGAACACGCAGCCCGCCTTCATAAAGATATCCTTTTCCCGCTCGAAATGGGGAATTGTGGGTGGGCAGTTCATTCAATTCCAGAACATGCAACCCGCCATTGTCTGAAGCAAAGACAACGATCGTATTCTCCACAAGGTCGTTCTTTTTTAATGTATCGAGAATCTGCCCGACCGTGTCATCGAGTGTTTCGATCATGGCTGCATAAACGGGATTAAACTTGCCTTTGTTTTTCTCGATCAGTTCCGGTTTGGCGGCGAGTCGAATATGTGGGCTGTGGTGTGCCACATAACAGAAGAACGGTTCAGACTTGTGTTGATCGATAAACTCGATCGCATGCTGCGTGATCGCATATTCACTTTTGCCCCCTTCAGTTTCTGAAGGGGCAGAATTTGATGGCGGTTGGAAGCTTTCATCAAAGCCCTGGTCTTTGGGCTGAAATCCGCGGTTTCCGAGATGCCATTTCCCGAAAAGACCTGTGATATATCCCAGCTTTTTAAACCGTTCGGCCAGCGTAACTTCTTCCAATGGCAATTGCGGTTGAATCTCAACCTGTAACAATTGTTGTGTGGGAGCGTCAGGCCGCCCCGGAAGGAAGGTCGTCAGGTTGAGACGGGCGGGCGACTTCCCGGTCATGATCGCCGCACGAGACGCTGAGCAGATCGACAATCCACAATAGGCATTCGTGAAGCGGATGCCTTCTCTCGCCAGCTGGTCAAGATGGGGAGTGTTGTGTTCAGAGCGACCATAACAAGCCAGATCATTGATTCCCAGATCGTCCGCTAAAATAATCACCACGTTGGGCGGAGCTGCATTCACAGCCTGAGAAACAAGGCTCGCCACAAAAATAGCCAGGAAGATTTGCACTCTCATGAGACGCCCTAAATCGGATTCGAAGAAGTGTGACAAGTTGCCGATCAAACGATCCCTGATCTTAGCAAACTTTTCCTGAAATGGCTGGGGTGGATTCAGGCACAGGCAGGGCGTCCGCCTTTTTGACTTGATGTGGGAGGACGAGGCACCTGCCGAGTCGCAAGCCAGAGAACAACTGTAAATCGTTAAATTTCTGACCTCTGATCCCCGACTGCTGGTCTCTCGTCATTGCCGCACTTTCAAACCTGGAAGTACTCTCACTGCCAGATGGCCAGACTGTTATTGAGAAAACGTTATTGAGAAAACGGGTCGGATGGTCCGTTAGAACAAGTTGCTCTGGCCTGGGCCTGGGCAGTGCACGTCTCGACGGATGAAAGGCCACTCGCCGCGTGATGGAACGCGGTCCATGCGGGGGGAGTGTTCTCTAAAAGAGAGTTCTTCTTCAAGGCTCTGATCGAAATAGGCGGGAATCGAGGGCAGATGCAATTCACGAGACCAGACCTTGCCCGGAGAATTCTGAATGGACGGCTCACGAGCGGGCTGCTTCGTCACGACGGTCCGTGTGGCGTCCTGGTCGTGTCGATTTGGCATGACATGCGTCGTCTTGCGCCGGGGCAACAAGTCTACGCCGAACCATGGCATGGGCGAATCGCTGCTCATGGAAAACCAGCGGCTGCCAATTTCGCAGCCTGAGCTGGTCAGTAAGAACATCAATGTGATGGCCCACCTCAAGTGAGCTGATGGAGGAAGTCGCATCCTGCGGCTTTCTTGATGAACCTGTGATCGAGGATGAATGACAGTGTTTCCAATGACAGTGTTTCCAAGTTTAACAAGCCATCCCAATGAGTGGTGCAGGGCCTCGGATCAGACGTCAGGAAACGGCATCATTTGCGGGATTTCTCTTTTCCCTGATCTCCCTCTGGTCACACTTGGACCGGCTGAATGAGGCATCCCCATGACCATCCGGAATCGGCCGGTGTCTATGCTGCGGTCAATCCATGGTTTCAGTCTGAGGAGGAAGTCCATGGCTTTGAGAAAGCGGGTTCAGCGGACGTAACGTCGTACAACCAGCCAGAACAGCCAGTAACAGCAGTGATATCCAGATCAGGGGTCGCTTTCGTTCCATCTCTGCTTCCTGCGGCAGGAATTTTGAATGAGAGCAAGTTGCTCTCGCCGGGGCCCGCACAGCGCGCGTTTCGACGAATGAAAGTCTATTCGCCGCGTGGTGGAACGCGGTCTATGCGTGTTGAATGCGCTAACGACAGCCGATCCGGGTTTGGCAACGCAAATTGCCCAGACGTCAGGTTGCGAGGGGAGCAAGAACCAGGAAACGACATGACTTTCCGTCTTTTTCCTGTCCTCTGCCCCTTGATCTCCATCGGAACAGATTCGGAACGACTGAATGACAAGTAAGGGAAGGGAGGTAAAATAAAGGAGGATAAGTGCCCTGTGAGGAGGGCAGAAAGGGTCATAGGAAGGGGGTGGGGCGAAACTTAATCACCCGGGTGTTTTTTGAAAAGACCAGATTTCAGCCTGATCAGTCAATCTTTCAAAAATTTCAGAAAAGTCTAGTGCCGTGTTATGAGACCCAGGCCAGAGCAATTTGCTCTCTATGGCGAGAAGTCAGGAAATCATTGCGGGACTCTTTTCAGGCAGTAATCACGAATTCGCGTTCAACACGATTCTGGATGACTGTTTCACTTTTCTGTGAAGGAACGAAGCGTCATGATAAAGGGCCCGGATGATCATGAGATCCTCACTCAGTCGCTCCAAGTTTAGAAGCTTGATCTAAAGTGACGTAAAGAAAAGAGGGAAAAAGAGAAAGAATGCTATCGTTGATGCTTCCCCTTCTTCCCTTTCCTCTTTCCCCTCGCCTCAATCCCAGGGCTTTTGCCTTTTTGATTCTGGTCTGGGAGAACGAGGCTTCCACCGAGCCGCAAACCAGGGAAAGCGTGATCTTGCTCGTGGCTCAGCAGGAGCTTCGCGCTCCCGAAATTTGCCCGATTTGTTAAAGTCGAAAGCCCTGGCCTCAACCTGGTCAGACCTGCAAGTACTGTCACCCATCAGAGACTTCCCCAATAGACCTCCATGCCGTTCAGTGATTTCCAACAACGTTCCGCCTCGCAAAACTGGGAACAGGTTCCATTGCCCTGGATTCCCGGTGGATATCTCTGGGCATGGTTCAAGCCATCTCATGCCCCGGGTGATGTCATTGTGCGTGTGCCGGATGAACTGCGACCACGACTGGGCGGCAGCCTGACCATGCGGCAGGTACTGGCTGCTTTGGAGTTTTCTCCTGCAGAAATTCAATTCTGGTCGCTTCAGGGGGTCGTTCTTGATCCGCAAGCGGGACAAAATCCATTGCTGGATCAACTTCTGCCGGCACCGGTCCCCTGGGCAGACTCCGCCATCACGATCCGTCCTCTTCCGCTGGGAATACCCTCTACTGGAGTTGCGCCCAGCGTGGTCACCACTCAGCCCGCATCCAATCTGAAAGCTGTTCCGATGACCGCTGCTGCGGAGGGGATGCTGTCGGCAATGGATGCGGACTGGAATGCCATCCTGCAGATGGAGGCTCAGCTGGCGCAATTGCGCAAGCAACTCAACACCGCCCAGGGAAGGCTCCAGGCGATGAATCGTGATTTCACTCCCGATGAGCGTCAGGCGGCTGATTCCAACGATGTGAAGAACTGGCAGGACGCCCGCCGATTTTTGCGAGATGCCGCTGGCCATACTTCGCGCTATATTCGTGAGCACGATGTGGGAGTGACCAGTGCTGCCGGACAAAGAAATCGCTTTGAAGACCTGTATAAAACCCGTATTGCTCCCCGCCAGGCATTCGAAGGCATGGCGACAGTTCAGCATGAACTGGAAGCATACCGCAAACAAGTCCAGGCTTTTCTGGCGAAAATGCAAACTGCACTTTCCAATGCGGGTACCAATGGTGAACAACGTGCTCAACAGGTGCTCAGCCGAGTTTCCGCTAAAATGCGCCGCTCACGCAATTAGAGCAAGTTGCTCCGGCCTGGGCCCGGGCAGCGCGCGTTTCGATCGGTGAAAGGCAACTCGCCGCGTGGCGGAACGCGGTCGATGCGGGAGTCATGCGCTCTAACCACTTTGAGGCAGATCCATCAATTTGGAAAAGCGATCCAGGACCCGGAGTTTCAGGGCTGCGTATTCCGGTTGATCGAACTCGCCGCTGTGAACCAGCCGGGTCGCCTCTTCTCGAGCCCGTTCCAGCAGGTCGGTTTCTTTCAAATTCAGCAGATATCGCAGGGGTAATGCCCCATGCTGACGGGTGCCGAGAATATCTCCCGGACCGCGCAATTCGAAATCCTGCTCCGCAACTTCAAAACCATCCAGGGAGCGTTCGAGCACTGCCAGTCTCGAGATCGATTCGGCAACATTGGAATCTGAAAACAGAAAACAATAGCCCCGATACTTGCCTCGGGAGACCCGGCCGCGCAGCTGATGCAGTTGTGAGAGTCCGAAGCGTTCCGCATCCAGAATGAGCATTAACGTGGCATTGGGAACATCCACCCCCACTTCAATCACGGTGGTGGCCACGAGCACATCCAGCTCTCCTTCACGAAAGGCATCCATGGTGTTGTCGCGTTCTTCCCGTTTCATGCGGCCATGGACCATCCCCATGCGAAAACCAGAAAATTCATGCTGACTGAACTGGCGAAAGACCTGTTCAGCCGCTGCTGCCACGGGTTCGCTCTCTTCTCCAGAATCCACCAGTGGACAAACCACGTAGAGTTGTCTGCCGGTTTTCAGCTGTTGAATCAGAAAATCGATCGCTTTCAGCCGGGCCTGGGGACCAATGATTTTGCTGGTCATCACCGGCTGACGTCCGGGCGGACGGTCTTTCACCAACGTTAAATCGAGATCTCCAAATTGTGTTAAACAGAGCGTGCGAGGAATGGGGGTGGCGGTCATGACCAGAATGTGCGGCGGCGGACCAGATTCGATATTGGAGAAGCTGGCTCGCTGGGCCACGCCAAATTTGTGTTGCTCATCAATCACCACCACTCCCAGGTTCCGGAAGCGAACACCTTCCTGAATGAGTGCCTGGGTGCCGACGATCAGTTGGAGACTTCCTTCCGAGATACCGGCCAGCGCGTCCCTGCGCGCTTTGGCAGACAGGCTGCCGGTCAGGAGTGCCCGTTTCACACGGCTTTCTGACAGGGCGGTTTCGATGGTCTGCCAGTGTTGGCTGGCCAGCAGTTCCGTCGGGGCCATCACGACTGCCTGCCATCCGTGAGCGACTGCGATCAGCATGGTGTCCAGTGCCACCACCGTTTTGCCCGCTCCAACATCGGCCTGCAGCAACCGGTGCATCGCATAACCCGATTTCAGATCTCCCGCAATTTCTTTCACCGCCTTGTTTTGACCGGAGGTATATTCGAAAGGAAATAATCGCCGAATCCGGGCATCGATCAATGCAGTGCGTTCCAGGACGGGAGCATTGCAGCGAGCCCGCCAGGCCCGGCGCCGCAAGGCAACTCCCAGTTGAAACTCGAACAGATCATCAAAGACCAGCCGATACCGGGAAGCGTGAAATTCTTCCACCGTGGAGGGCAAATGCACATTACGAACCGCCAATCGCAGCGGGGGAAGTTGTAAACGTTCGAGAGCCGATGATGGGAACGGGTCGGCGATCAGTTCTTCAACTGCGTCCAGTGCGGCAATGATGATCCGCCGCAGATCGGCGACTTTCAGACCTTCCGTCAGCCGATACCGGGTAAAAATCAGTTGCGAGCTTTCCGGAGTCTCTTCTGCTTCCAGAAATTGCACGGTGGGGTGAGAAAATTCCCAGCGTCCATCTCGAAACCGGGGCTTTCCGGAAAAGAGCACCTGCTGACCGCGCGGGAGTTTTCGCAGCATCCATGGTTGATTGAACCAGACACCGCGTACAAAGTCTGTTCCGCAATCCAGCAGGACCTTGGTCATTGTCCGGCGATTTCGCAGTTCTCTGGAATCAGCATCATAAACCGTGCCGCGGACGGTGCTCAGGATATCTGGTTGCAGATCCGCAGGCTGGCAGATCCGGCTGAAGTCCAGAATATCGCGCGGGACATTCCAGAGCAGATCTTCGATGGTGAAGATGCCGAGTTTGTTGAGCAGCAACGCCCTGTCGGGGCCCACGCCGCGTAAAAATTGAATATCGCTTTCGAGTGTGAGGGCAGGCATCAGGAGAGTGTATTCCGTTCGCAGCAAAGTACGAAGCATCCAGTGCCCCGTCCGGGCTGAGTCCTGGGGGACGTCATCTCGAAACGTTCTCCGCTGTCGGATTTGACGTTAAGGTCTTTTCGAATTTCCAGAGTTGACCAAGCATCCACGGTTCCACGAGTCAGAGAAATGAAACGATACCGTTTTCCCTTGTCCCCTGTTCCCGGATCCCACACAGTTCGTTGACGCCCCTTCAGGCAATGAATACTCTCGCACTTTCAGAGGTTTTGGCTTTCATCAAGGTGCCCTGGCATGTGTGCTGCAAATAAAAATGTCCCGGATCAGCAAGGTCGGTATGGCGAGTTTGGTCGTCGCTTTGTGCCGGAAACCTTGATTCAGGCACTGGATGAGTTGTCCGCAGAATACGCACGTGCCCTGCAAGATCCGGATTTCCATGCTCAATTGGATCATCTCCGCAAGACGTATATCGGGCGTCCCAGTCCATTATATTTTGCAGAACGGCTGACAGCTCATTATGGCGGAGCGAAAATCTTTCTGAAACGGGAAGACCTCAATCATACCGGGGCTCACAAAATCAATAATACCATTGGACAGGCCCTGCTGACTTTGCGGATGGGGAAAAAACGGGTCATCGCCGAGACCGGAGCGGGTCAACATGGAGTTGCCACCGCCACCGCTTGTGCCCGGTTTGGTCTGGACTGCGTGGTCTATATGGGAGAGGAGGACATTCGCCGCCAGCGACTCAATGTTTTTCTGATGCGCAGCATGGGGGCCGAAGTTCGTCCGGTAACATCGGGGTCCCGCACGTTGCGTGATGCTGTGAATGAAGCCTTGCGAGACTGGATGGCCAGCGTGGAAGAGACGCATTATATCCTGGGATCTGTCGTCGGACCGCATCCCTTCCCCATGATCGTCCGAGATTTTCAGTCTGTCATCGGACAGGAAGCCCGGGCGCAGTGCCTGGAAACGCTGGGACGACTCCCGGATGAAGTGGTCGCCTGTGTCGGCGGGGGATCGAACGCAGCCGGCATGTTCTATCCGTTTGTGGAAGATTACGACGTGGCCCTGACCGGAGTGGAAGCAGGAGGACGTGGTCCGGAACCCGGCGACAATGCCAGTTCATTGACGTATGGAGTGAAAGGCATTCTGCACGGCAGTTACAGTTATGTCCTTCAAAATGAAGATGGTCAGACCATGGATGTCCATTCGATCTCCGCCGGTCTGGACTATCCCGGTGTCGGGCCCGAACACAGTTACTGGAAAGAGACCGGCCGGGTGAACTATGTCACCGCAGAAGACCATGAAGCCCTGGAGATGTATCAGCAGGTCGCCAGACTGGAGGGGATTCTGCCCGCTGTGGAAAGTGCCCATGCCGTTGCCCAGGGTGTGAAGTCTGCTCAAAGCCGGTCCAAAGATGAGGTGGTCGTGATCTGTCTTTCCGGACGAGGAGACAAAGATGTGAATGAAGTGGCCCGGTTGCTGAATCTGGAAATCTGATCACCGGCCTTTGCCTCCCCCACCATCAGCATCTTGTGACTGTGAAAACCAACATGAACTCTGAGGAGAAGCAGTTGTCGTCCCGCATTGCGAAAACATTTGCCGACCTGCGTTCGCAGGACCAACTGGCCTTCATGCCATTCATCACCGCGGGTGATCCGGACGTGGCGGCAACTCAACAGACGATTCGCACGCTGGCGCAGGCCGGTGTGGATCTCATTGAAATCGGGTTTCCATACAGCGATCCCATTGCCGATGGTCCCGTGATTCAGGCCAGCTATGCACGGGCTCTGGGTAAAAAAGTGACGGTCAAAGAGATCTTCACCTCCCTTGCGGAGTTGAAATCCGAACCGCTGCCTCCCCTGGTTGCGATGGTCTCGTATGCCATCATTTTTCGACACGGAGTCCCGGAGTTTTTGCAGGCATGCGTGGAGGCCGGGATAAGCGGGTTGATTGTGCCAGATCTGCCGGGAGCAGAAGCCAGCGAACTGTTTGCCGATGCACGGGCTGCTGGACTGGACCTGATTCAATTGATTGCTCCCACGACCCCCCGCGAACGTGTCAAACAGATTCTGGATGTCTGTTCCGGATTTGTGTATATCGTGGCTGTGGCTGGGACAACCGGCGAACGAAAAGATGTCTCTGCTGCAGTTCTGGAACAACTGGAATGGCTGCGAGAAGAGACGGATCTGCCATTGGCGGTCGGCTTCGGCATCAGTCGCCCGGAGCATGTCGATCCATTACGCGATCGCGCGCAAGGGGTGATTATCGGAACAGCCATTGTCCGATATCTGGAGAAGATGAATGGATCTGCCGAACAGGCAACCCAGTCCATTTCAGAACTGAGCGACTTTGCTGCGCAGATGGTCCAGGCCACGCATGCCGGAACGCCTTAAGAGCAAACCCGATGGCACCCCCAAAGGTAGCACAGACATTTCTGCCTGTGCGCGGGTGGCCCCGGAAGTGCTTCCGGGGCCACCGGCGAAACGATAAATCGACCGCTGCGGGGGGAATGCGATCTAAAGAGTCGGCTCTGTTCGCAAATATCCCTGGTACATGGGGAAGTCATTTCCATGACCTCTCACCGGCTCCGTCGGTTCAATGGTTGCAAGCAACCTGGGCCACACTGCGAAGCGGAATTGATCATTGGTATTCATTCCCGGATCTGTTCATGCAGGAATGTCCCTTTCTTTGAACTTGTGATCACGTCCAGCAGGCCATCGCCGTTGATGTCCGCAATCTCAAATTGAGTCCCGACGCCGCTGTCCTCGTCAATCAGATGCCGTGTCCATTGCGGTCCAGCAGAAGTCTTCTGCAATTCAAACCAGACAATGAATGTGGGCTGATCTTCACCGGGGTCTCGTCCATTATGGGCCCGATAGCGCCTGCCGGTAATGAAATCGGGCAGACCATCGCCATTGAGATCCGCCAGGACGGCGGCATGCGTTTGCGAGAGAGATTCGTCAATCAGGTGGGTTTTCCAGGTCGATTCCTCATCAGGGGAAGTTTTGCCCGGTCGAATCTGTTCGTGCCACCAGATCCCCACGCGATGTGCCGAAGCTGAGATCACATCCGCATCACCGTCGTGATCGAAATCGTAAACGTACATCTGAGAGCAGGGCTGCCCCAGGACAGCGGGATGAAACTGCCAGGTATTTCCGGACAATTCGGCCGGCTGTTCCCACCAGCCAGCTGTGGTGATCACGTCTGCACGTCCGTCTCCATTAATGTCTCCAGCCCCCAGTCCATGTGAATACATGTCCGTTCCCGGAGCACCACTTTCGGAGATGGACGTCATCTTCCACGGTGCCTGCGGAAAAGTGGCTGGAGAAGAACAGGCCATGATTTTATTAGCCACGCCACTGATGAGTTCCCGCTTGCGATCTCCATTCAGGTCCAGATATGTCGGGCTTTCGTTATTCGTGACCGGAATGATGAGGTTCTGCACCCAGGGCTTTCCACGAGTCTCGACACTGGTTCCCGGGTTTGCGTACCAGTGAGTTTTGTTGCCGGGGAAGCCGACCAAAATCAGGTCCAGCCAGCCATCGCCATTCAGGTCGTCCGCATAGTTCATAAATGCGTTGCTGTAACCATCCGGATTGAATTCTGCCGGTTGCTCCGCGATGGCATGCTGAATCCATTCCGTTTTCTCACCAGTGATGACCTGTTCGTACCAGACCGAGCCGGTTGCAATATCCAGATCTCCATCGTTGTCGAAATCACCAACACAACAGCCTTCGGAACGGAACAGGCTGTCCAGCACAGTCTTCTTCCAGGTGATTTTCTGGCCGGGAACCAAGGCTGTGGAACGGGGCCATGTTGCCGGGGGCGACCCCAGACGTGAATAAGGGGGAAGTGGTTCCACGAGTTCCAGCTTCAGGTGACGAAATCGAACTTCCATGGGACCGCCGGCATGCAGTTGCAGGGCGATCAGTCCGGATCGTGCCCCCTGTGTGTCGTTCAGATCGACAGTCAGTTGCCCATTCAACATGATGCGGGTGCGTCCCCCCACAGCCACGATTTCATAATGATTCCAGTCGTCTGATGGAATCGATTGCTGCGCAGTGTTTTCGCAGAGGAGTCCGCGGCCCTGTTCTTCATAAAGATTGCCCCACAATTCCGCTCCAAGATCGGCCTGGTATCCGCGCATTTCGCCATCTTCCAACGGTTGGCTGCGAAACTGGATTCCGCTGTTGCCGGTGCCGTTGACCAGCTTGACGTCACAAGTCAGGCGAAAATTACTGGCGGAGAGTTCGTTGATCAAAAAGGCATTGTGCGGGAGTCCATTGGAACGCCCTACCAGTTCACCATTTTCGACCGTCCAGAGCCCTTCATCCGCTTCGCGGCTGACACGCCAGCCGGCAAGATCGTTACCATTGAAGAAACGTCCCACGGTTTCGGGAATCGCCTGCATGGGGACTTGTCCGGGGCTTCCCAGATAGGCGACCAGAGACCGGATTTCGCCCGGAGAAAATTGATCCAGCAGGCCGTCGGGCATCATCGACTTTTCACTTTCCTTGTGTTCTTCCACTTCATCTTTGGGAATGGCAAGGAGCTCGTTCGTGGTCTGCAGGATGAACGTTTTCTCTGTTTCTTCTTTCAAAATGCCGGTGATCACCCGTCCGTCGGCTGTGGCCACCACCGTGGGACGATATTCTTTCGCCATCACAGCACTGGGATCGACAATATTCGAAAGCAGGTAATTCAGATTCGCGCGATTTGAACCGGTGATGTCCGGTCCAATTTTGGCTCCGGTTCCAAACAGCGTATGGCATTGCTGACAAGTTTTGGCGAACAGTGCCCGTCCGAGTTCGATATTTGGTGCCGGTTGTCGCTGATCTTCCACCAGAGCAGTCAGGGCGGCGATTCTGGCCTGGCTGTCTCCGGTGCTTTCCCGCACAACTCCCCAGACCTGTTTCAGCAAGGCATTGATTTCCGGCCGGTTTAAATTCTGTAATTGTCGAATGACATCCGCAGAGAGATCGCTTTTGGAGATGCGATTGGCTGCGACGGCCTGCAATAATGGAACGGCATAAGACGAACGACTGGCCAGTGTGTTGCGGGCATCCATCTGTTCATCGGGGCTGAGTGTCTGATAGGCCGAGATAATGGCCGTGGCCAGTTTAGGATCGTCCTGTCTGGCCACCGCTTTCAGGGCTTCTCCCCGCAAAGATGTCCCGTTGAGCAATTGAGGAATGATTTCCGGCAGTCGCGGATTGCGATCGTCTACCAGAAAGGAAAACGCGAGTTTCCGTTCCACTTGAGGTCCTGCTTCATCCAGCACGATTCGCTGCAGATCATCGGCAGCCTTCTGATCCCCAAAACGTGCTCCCAGTCCCAATGTATAGAGATAAACGTCGAAACTTCTTGATTGGGCATCGGACGAGCTGAGCGTTTCGTAAATCTTGTTCCAGCTTGTGGGAGGAGTGGCATTGCGGAGCCCGATTACGGCACCGCGAATTCCTTTCAGGAACGTCAGTCGAACCTCATCCGATGGTGCCTGAACCAGGCCATCCACTAACAGTTTCAAGGCATCTTCCGGTCGACCGCTCCCCACGCGGCGGACCATGAGTTCCCTGAGTAATGGGATCGAATCTCCCGCAGCAATTCCCAGTGCGAGCGCACGTTGAGGGTTATCGGCAGCCAGTGGTTCCATCGCATACCAGATCATCAGCGGAAGATTGTGATCAGACACGTCTTCACGATGTTGAATAAGCCGCTCCACAATTTCCCAGCGGTCGTCAACGGGAATGTTTCCCGCAACCGAGGCGATTTCCAGCCGCACAACGGGAGAAGGGTCATCCGTGGCCATGCGAGCGAGTTGCTGCAATAAGTCGGGCGGAAATTTGCCATCCGGGCAGTTCTGCATCAGCAGGCGAATCGTCCAGGCGCGGACATGCGGAGACTCATTGGTGAAATCGGCGTCGAACGTGCCTGCAGGGGGTGAACGGAATAACCCCAGAGCATTTTTCAGCCATAACAGCCGCAGCATCTGCACGGGATCTTTGGCGTTCACGATCCCCACGAGATCATTGGGACCGGCGGCTCCCCGGTCAGCCCGTTCCTGCAGAATGCGGCGAGCATGACGGGCATACCATTCATTTTTGGCGGTGAGGGCATGGTCCACGAGTGCACTGTTTTCGAGCTTCTGTAGATCGACACGAACCGGTTTCGCATCCTGATAGGAGACGCGATAAATTCGACCATTCCCCCGGTCGATCACATCCGCTTCGCGGCGGTGGCACTGCTCCTGGTCATACCAGTCAATCATCCAGACCTGTCCATCGGGACCATATTGCAGGCTGATCATCTGTGACCATTTATCACCGGTCAACAGGAAATCCGGGAAACGATCCCCCGCATAGCCGGAGCCTTCCGGAATGAGCTGATCGACGTTCACCCGGTTGCCATGAATATTGTGCATGAAGAGTTTGCCGTTGTATTCCTCCGGCCAGGCCCCTCCCTGATAGATCATGGCCCCTGCATGGGCGTGCCCGCCCCCTTGTGCATCGGATGTCCGGCGATCTGTCTGGTTCCACTGATTCCCCACAAAATGGCGATGCCGGGCAATGGTCTGAATGTCCCGGTACGTATAAGGATTGAAGTGATTTCCCGCCTGTCGCTGATATCGACCGCCGGGAATCATGTAATAGAGATGAGGAATCACACACGCTGTGCAGAAGGCATCCCCCTGGGCATTGAAGTCCACTCCCCAGGGATTGCTCGTCCCTTCGCTGAACAGTTCGAACGTCTTCAATACGGGATGAAATCGCCAGATCCCGGCATTCAGCTTCACCCGTTCCGGGTCGGGCGTTCCCGGCTTTCCGACTTTGGAATGCGTAAAGACACCATGACATCCATAAAGCCAGCCATCCGGCCCCCAGTTGAAAGCGTTTAATGTTTCGTGCGTGTCTTCCCAGCCCCAGCCATCCAGCAAAACTTCTGCTCCTGCCGGGACATCTTTGGGGAATTGCAAATTGGAGCTGGCCGGGGGAGTTTGAATGCCCGGTTCTATTCCGTCCGGAATATCATTCTGGTTCCGATCCGGGATGAAGAGCAGGTAAGGAGCGGCCCCCACATAGACACCGTCAAAGCCGATTTCCAACCCGCTAATGAGATTTAAGCCTTCAATAAAAACAGTTCTTTTATCCAGCGTGCCGTCCAGGTCCGTGTCTTCGAAAATCAGAATACGGTCTTTGCCGGTCCCCTGTGCTGCTCGTTCTGGATAAGTGAAAGCTTCCGCAATCCAGACACGTCCCCGATCATCGATGGCCATGGCGATGGGCTGACGTACGTCCGGTTCTTGAGCTGCACACTGCACAGAGAAGCCCGGCGGAACCTGCATGACCTTGGCCGCTTCCGTTCCGGAGAGATTCTGATAAGGATAAATATCGACATCGAAGATGCGGGCCAGTGGAATGGGCAGGTTCTTGAATTCAGGCTTCACGTCATAAAAACGAAAGTCGTCGAAGTTGATGTGTCCCCAGCCTCCGGTGGCTTCATCCACCAGTCGGATAAAAATTTCCTGTCCCTGATACTTCTGCAGATCCAGAATGACGGGGTGCATCTCTTCTTCATCGTTGCCCAACCGGGTGGCGATGACTTCATTGGTCCCAGCCAGCACCAGTTCCGCGCGTGTTCCCCGGCTGCTTCCTCCTCCAATCAGAAAGCTGCACCAGGGAGCATCTACTTTGAATGAGACGGACGTTAGCGTTCCCGTGGGGCCATCGCCCAGAATCTCATATCCTCCGATCCAATAGTCTCCGGTATGCAGGCTTTTCTTGGCGCCGGCCAGCGGTCTTTGGGGATCGATGCCCCCTTTGTCAGGTTGTCCCTGAAATGCCTTGCCCGTGGCGGTCCAGTCACGCAGATCACCTGTCTCGAAGTTCAGGTTCAAGTCCCTCCCCGAAGCATCTTTCGGGAGGCGACCGGGACTGTTCTCTGCAACATTGACTTCTTTAGCGAAGCTGGCAGAAACACAGAGAACGCAGGAGATGGTCAGAACACAGCAACACACAATGTGGCGAAATCGCATGACAAAACCTTCAATGGTGCAAGAGAGCCAGGCCCCAATGCTCTCAGGTTCGTCACCATCTCACAAGGTTCGACACCACCGGTAATCACCATTTCTCTTGAGGCGGGACTGTTTCATCATCGACAGGGGGGCCTCTCGACTCTCGGAACGTTGATCGCGGTGAACTCAAAGCGAGAGCAGGTTGCTCTGGCCGGAGCCCGCGCAGCAAGAATTTCGACTGATGAAAGACTGTTCCTCGCGTAGTGGAATGCTGTCCATGCAGGGCGGAGGCGTTCTAAAAGTCGTACCACAATCCCCAGCCGAATTGTTGTTCGTGGTTGGCATAGAAGGAGAATTGAGGGCTGGCCCCGTTGTAATAGTATGGCCCCGTACGGAGCAAGCCGGCGTTGAGACCTTCGCCCCGCCATGCCCAGCCGGCCTGAATATTCAATGCACCGCCAAAATTCAGTTCCTGATGGAGATGCCCATTCATCGCGATGAAGGGGGCTCCATAAAACCGGGTGGGATAGACAGGGGCATAGTCAAAACCGAATTGAAACTCCCACGGCTCGGAGACGTCGCTATTAAATGCCCAGCCTGCTTCTCCATACAATCGCAATTCCGGAACCAGGAAATAAGAATAGCCCAGGTACAACGAATCGCGCAGCCAGTTCAGGCGGGGATAAGTCGGGTTCTTCAACAGGAACTCATCTCCCAGATGAGCGCTGATGTGATAAAAACCAAATTTCCAGGCATGCGGGCCTTTGCGATAGGTCAATGGGATATCGTATCGGAACTGAACGGCATCCACGTCCCAGTCGGGAGTCGGGTCTTGCCGGAGATTGGCCCCTCCCAGCAGGTCCAGCTGAAATCCTTCCGGGGAATCCTGCCGGCCGAACCGCACAAATCCAATGCGCCCGCCGATAAAAGAATCAAGAAAGAGTCCCTGATTCCGCTCATAAAAGAGTTGAGTCGCCAGACGCGGTTCCGCTTCGCTGGCCAGATAGGTGTGATACAGAAACCCTTTAGGCATGAACTTCCATGTCCAGGTCTCCGTGCCCGAGAATAAATTGGTCCATGAATGATTCTGAACCGGCACATATGTCGGCTCGCTGGTCATTCCAAAATCAACTGCCTCGGGAAAATCAATATCTTCGATCGCGTCCGGTTCCTGCGCCTGAAGAGAGTGAATTGATCCCGTCAGACCTGCCAAAAGCAGACAAAAACAGGTCATTCTGCCGATGATGTCGGGCAATCTGCCCAGCAATCCCCCCATCCACAAAGCGGAATGCCTCACTTCAGACTGACGGTTCGTGCTGCACCGCAGCTTTGGGTTCAGGTCGGTTTCTCGCGATTCCGCTCCGTTGTCGCTCGCTTCACAGAGTCCGACCCGCAAATCGAGATGCGATCGACGAGCAGGAAAGGGCATGTCTGGCGGCATTGCGAGGCGAGGATCAGAACGGAAAAATGGCAAGCGGACGACGGGCTTGTATCGCAACAGCGCCGGCAGGTCGATTGAACTGCCCGCTTCTGTCGACCTTGTCATCTTCTTCTGCTGTTTCTGCCGATCTGACGTTCGAATTCCTCAGTTTTCCCTTGTCTCAATCCGATCTAACCTGGCACGACTGTCTTCGCAAATCCCCCTCTCCCCCGCAGGATGCCGCCCGGCAGGATGCCACTTCACCGGGGGTTTTCGCCCGGCGGAGCGCCGGGCCATCTTTCATCTGCGAGAGATCGCAAAAGCCTCGATTCTGTCGGCGGCAAACTCTTCCAGAAAAGAACGCAGTTCTTTGGATTTCACTTGCGCTGCCGTGACGAGTTCGATACGCAGTGCATCCTGACCGCTGCGATGCGGAAGGATTTCCCGTTGCTGGCCCAAAGTGGCAATCTGCCCGAGTGCATAGTGTCCCGTGGGGGCGAAGAGTGTGAGATAAACGCCTTCACGACGCTTTGTCTGCAATTCGGCAACGGTCTCTTTCGACCCGCTGACCCGATAGGGGACAAGCGTTTTTGTGGACCAGTCCGGTTCAAATACGGAAAGGACTTCGTCCAGAATTCCGAACAGATGCTCCAGCACGTCCGCCTTCCAGACCACCCGCTTGGTCGATGGAAACCCCTTTCGGGAAACGTGCCATTTTCGTCCCAGTACCTTCCAGGGGCTTAAATCTTCCAGAGATTGTCCCGTCTTTTCCACCTGTGAAAGATAAGCGGCAGTCGCCTCATTGAGGAATTTTCGAAACTCCGGCGTATCGATCTCTGCTTTCCAGTGCACGTCGAAGACCACTTCCTGAAACGGACCCTTCTGCTGATTCACACGTACCCGCTCGCTACGATTGTAAATCTGCAGCTCATCCAGTTCATTGACCGATTTGAGCGGGATTCTTCGCTGCAGGGCGGCCTCTTCAAATGTCCCCTTGGGGACACGAAAATACATCCGCAGCAGCCATTCGTCTCCCGTCAGTGCATGGAAGAACCAGCCTGTGCCGGCTTTCTTCTCCGCAGTGATTTCCACATGGGCCTGATCGTTCCAGTTCGCAGCCTTGAGTCCTTTACACCTGGCGAGCAGGTCGACCACATCGGCGAGGGCACTCCCTTCCCAGCGGCAGACTTTCCCGTTTCTTGCGATGCGGGTTTCCGTGTGCCATTTGCGTCCGTTTGTCTGCCACGGAGGAGCGATTTCTTTCCCCACGCTGGCGATGTCGACATCCCCTTTTTTCTTCCTGGCCACATCGGCCACGTCGAAGACTTCCAGGTCACCTCGTGCATCGTGTTCCAGCACAGGCTTCAGAAGTTCGCCGGTCCAACTCCGAAAGGGAGACGCGGCCCGGGAAGCTGCCGTCCCTTTTTTGCGGGGGCGTTTTCCGTTGGACGAACTCTTCTTGAGGTACTGTTGAGACTGGGCCACGACATCCTCCGGCGTTCCCGCAGCAACAATCCAGCCCCCCCCCGTTCCCGCTTCCGGCCCCAGATCCACAATCCAGTCAGCCGTCTTGATGACATCCAGATTGTGCTCGATGACGACGGCTGTGTTTCCCTTTTCCACCAGGCTGTTCAGAACTTTGAGCAACTTGGCGATGTCGTCAAAATGCAGGCCGGTCGTTGGTTCATCCAGCAGATACAACGTGCGTCCCGCATTCGGCTTGGCCAGTTCCGCAGCCAGCTTGACACGTTGTGCTTCGCCTCCGCTGAGCGTGGTGGCAGACTGTCCCAGCGTGAGATAGTCCAGTCCAATAGCGGCGAGCGTGGCCAGTGGAGCACGAATTTTGGGAATGTTCTCGAAGACGTCCAATGCTTGTCCAATGGACATGTTCAACACGTCGGCGATGGAATGATCTTTATATTTCACCGTGAGTGTTTCCTGATTGTACCGCTGGCCACGGCAAGTCTCACACTCGATCCAGACGTCCGGAAGAAAGTGCATTTCGATCTTCTTCTGCCCCATCCCTTCGCAGTCTTCACAGCGTCCACCAGCCCGGTTGAAGCTGAACCGTCCCGGCTTGAACCCACGGATTTTGGAGTCGGGCAATTTGCTGTACAGTTCGCGAATCGGATCGAAAACGCCGGTATATGTGGCGGGGTTTGAAGCGGGAGTTGCTCCCAGCGGTTGTTGATCCACCGCAATCACCCGGCTGATCTGCTCCGCACCGAACATCTGATCATAAGGCCCGGGGATTTCCCCCTGTCGACGCAAATGACGGATCACTGCCCGTGCCAGCGTTTCCTGGATCAAAGAGCTTTTTCCGGAACCGGACAACCCGGTCACGCAGGTGAGCGTCCCGAGTGGGATCTGCAGATCGACGTCCCGCAAATTATTCTGGCGGCATCCGGTCAACTCCAGCCAGAATCCAGCGGGTGGAGCATCATAAGCTTCCCGAATTTTGGAGAGATTGTGAATCGGCCCTTTCTTCGGCTCCAACAACCGCATCCGCCGCCGAAGGGGAATAGGGATTCCCTTCTGACCGGACAGATACTGACCGGTTAACGAACCGTTCGGATGCTGTTGGATCTCTTGTGGCGAACCTTGAGCGGTCACGATGCCGCCGAATCGTCCAGAACCGGGACCGAAATCATACAGGCGATCCGCTGCCTCCAGAACTTCGCGATCATGCTCGACCAGAACAACGGTATTCCCCAGATCTCGCAACTTTTCCAGAGCATCGATCAACTTGCCGTTGTCTCGCGGATGAAGTCCGATTGTCGGTTCGTCCAGCACATACAGCACCCCGGTTAAAGCCCGACCGATCTGGCCGGCCAGGCGAATCCGCTGAGATTCTCCCCCGGAGAGTGTCGGCATGCCACGATTGAGAGTGAGGTAATGCAGACCCACTTCCACGAGAAAGGACAACCGGTGAATCGCCTCATTCAATAAGTCTCCGGCAATGTTCTGCTGTGTTTTGGAGAGCTTCAGCCCCTGCAGAAATTCCAGGACCTCAACCAGCGGCAGATTGCAGATGCCGGGGAGCGTTTTCTCATTGAGTCGGACAGCTGCGGCATCGTCCCGGATTCGCTCGCCATGGCAGACGGAACAGGGGCGCTGCCCCACCAGGTCCTGTAACTTCTGCCGATACGAGTAGGACACCCGCGACGCTTCTTCGATCGCGGGGTAGATCCCTTTATATTGAACAGCCACCGGAACTTTGGAGCCGGGAAATGTCACCAGGATTTCACGCTGGCCGGTCCCCTGTAAAATCAATCGTTGATGTCGCGGAGACAACTGATACCAGGGAACGTCCAACGGAATCTCCAGCTGATTTCCCATGGCTTCCAACAGAGATTGGAATGCCGGAGACGATGCGGGTCGAGGCCAGGCCGAGATCGCTCCGTCCAGCAGAGACCGATTTGGATTTGCGACAATCACGGACTGATTGGTCCCGATCTCCGTCCCCAGCCCTTCACAGGCCGGGCACCATCCCAGCGGACTGTTGAAAGAAAAATTCTGAGGTGCCAGTTCTTCGAAGCTGCGTGCCATGGAGCGGAATATCAGGTGAATCTGGTGAATCGATCTGGAAGCTCAACGGGATCGTGCCGGCGTTTTACAGCCCGCATGAGTGATGTTCCGGGAGAGATCCCGGCGATGAAAGGGACGTTGCGAAGTCTCTCGTGCTTTGTCAGTGTTAAAAATTGGAGCAGGTCTTCACGCAAAGTCCGACAACGGAGGACGTTTTGCGATAACGCATCCCGCAACCCAGCCCTGACAGGGCACTCGCCGAAATATGAAGTTTAGCAAGGTATGAACAAACGAACAGAGTACGTTCGTAACGGAAAGCGATCAGGGTGAAGGTCCCTGCAAGTGCGGGGTCTTCCTGTCCCCTGTTCTCTGTCCCCTGTAAACTACTTTTTTCACTACGAGAGTGTTACGTGACCGTCGGCATTTCCATGAAACTCGTTCCCGCACCATTTTTATTTCGATTCACATTGCCTGTGGAGCGGCATGATCAGCTTCCCCGGAGTCAAGCTCCGTTGCTGAAACTTCCAGTCAGCGCACAGCTTCCCTTTCCATCCGCACTGGAATCTGATCCACACTTCGCGAGGATGTCCCTGGCGTGGAACCCGCATGGGCTGGCGATTGAAGTGACTGTGGAAGGGAAGCAGAAGCCGGGATATTGCAACCCGGAAGCGGTGTCGACTTCCGATGCGGTCCTCATCTGGCTGGACACGCGCGACACCCAGAATCAGCATCGTGCTTCCCGGTTCTGCCATCATTTTGTGGCGATGCCCACCGGCGAAGGCGAAACCGGTATGGACCCGGTTTTTCGACAACTCCCCGTCCCTCGTGCTCGCGAAGAGGCTCCGGATGGTGACCCGGAAGCCTTGCTGGCAGAAGCGGATGTGAGCAAAACCGGCTATCGGCTCAGCCTGTGGTTTCCCAGGGAATCGTTACACGGATTTGAACCCTCACCTGGCAGTCGACTCGGGTTTTATCTGGTCGTGCAGGATGTCGAACGGGGCCGGCAGACACTTACGGTCTCGGAAGAATTCCCGTTTGATTCCGATCCCAGCCAATGGGCCAGCCTGGAATTGAAAACATAACTCCAGCTGTTATTAGAGCGCATTCACCCCGCATCGGCCACGTTCCGCCACGCGGCGAGTTGCCTTTCACCAGTCGAAACGCGTGCTGCGCGAGCCCCGATCAGAGCAACTTGCTGCCAGAGAAGCTTGCTCCAGACCAACCGTCCACTCGCTCTTTCCACTGTTTGGAAATTTTCCTGGCTGCGCCATTATGGTTTGGCAGTATCTCCAAAAAGGGATGTCGAGGGAATCTGGCTGCGATAGGTCGCAGGTTTGCTGTCGGCAGTGATTTTAGGGACGCGCAAAAGTGGTTGAACGTCAATCGTCACGCCTCCGACCAATCCAATAATGTTGCCCGGTCCCGCAGTCCGGAATGTCGATGTCGAGGGAATGGTTTTCGGGACTGCATATGAGGGCAACGGCAGACGTTCTGCTGATGTGAGCAATGGGAACGGATCTCCTCCCAGATGTTTCTGCCCTTCTGAGCGAATCAGTGCGACCGTCACGGCCAGATCGTACAGATTCTGCAGTTCTGCGAAGGGGACGGACCGATCCGCCAGTTCTTGAAAATGCTCCGTAAAAAGCTGGGCAAACTTCTCTGTGCTTTGTCTGGTGAAGGCTGCATCCGCACGGCGTCCACCGGCATCAGAAAACTCTTCCTGTGCCAGCAGTTTGGCCCGTTGTCCTTTCAACTTGAAGACCGTTCGGGCAGCATTTGTTTCCAAAGGTTCATAGAAGGGCACAAACCACCATCGTTGCAGGCTGTTCCCCTGTGGACGGAGCATGGAAAGATGGCTGCGAATACCCGGAACGCCCGCTGGGTCCAGCCCCAGAGAAATTCGCTTCATGCGAATATCGGCTTCGACAAGTGCCTGTGCGAAATGGGATTCTTCCGGTACGCCCCAGATCGAAATTTCCTGGTTTCCCAAAACTTTGGCCATCACTCCAAATCGCTGTTGAACCTGTGCGACTCCCGTGGGGGTGGAGTTCTGACGCAGATAATTCTGCAGAGCCTGCATGTTTTCCGGAGTCGGATCAATGGAACAGCCGATCGATTGATCGGCAGACCGCACAGCCCGCCAGACGGTAAGCAGGTCTTCCAGCAGCAACGGCGGACGTCCGGAGTTCACTCCGATCATTCGGCCAAAGGCATCTGGGCCGAAGGCTTCCGCAGGGCCAGCCAGATAAACATCCTGCTTTTCAGGATCGAAAATCACGGTGTCAATTCGCTGGAGACCACCCAGGCAGAGCACTTCCACAGGCAGATTGCTCTTCTGCTCCACATGTGTCGCGATCAGTGATTCCAGATTTTTCAGCGAGAGAATCCGCTCAGGAGTTTCGACGACCACTTCGGCAGACAGCTGATCCTGAGCAAACTTCGCCAGTTGTTTCTTCAGGGCAGCTCCGGAGACCGGTCGCTCTTTTTTGAGCGCCACCACTCCTGCGGAGTCGATCAGAATTCCTCCGACACCTCCCAGGCCACCATTATTATTTCCCTGCCCGCCTCCGCCAAATCCGCCGCCCCCGAATCCTCCTCCACCAAATCCGCCCCCACCAAACTGGGCCTGAACGGGAGGCGCGACCAGAAGGGCGGCCAGAAAGACCAGTCCTGTCCACCCATTTTTGCTGCCCGACGTACTCGAAAATCTGTCCGAGCCGCCAGAGAAAAGATAAGAGAAAATGATCGGGACTCGTCGCCAGCAAATGGACATGACAGCACTCCGTTCGCCCAAAATGGTATGATCTCAGTATAACAGTCCATGGCCATGAACAGCAGCCAGATTGGTGTGATCCCGAAAATTCACCGGCTGGTGCTTCGTGCTTCGCAGGCTGGGCGAATATACTACTTCTCATGAGTTTCAAGTCAGATCGAGATCAGGGGAGAAGAAAAGGGGACAGGGGAAAGACCACAGGCCTTCCTCTTTTTGACTTTGGCACGGGAGGGCGAGGCTCCTGCCGAGCCGCGAGCAAGATCACGCTTTCCCCGGTTTGTGGATCAGCAGGAGCTTTGCCCTCCCGGGACTCCCCGGTTTGTCTCCGGCGAAAGCTCTGGGAAAGATCATACTGAATGTTCTGTTCCTTCCCCTTTCGTCTTTCCTCTTATCTCTCTCCGACTGCCTGACCATTTTCCGTAATTGAGTTCCTATGTTTATTGATCGAGTCCAACTGGAATGTCAGGCTGGGGATGGCGGCAAAGGCTGTTGCAGCTTTCGTCGCGAAGCGTTTATTCCGCGCGGAGGCCCGGATGGCGGGGATGGGGGGCATGGAGGCAGCATCGTTATTCGGGCTGATGAAAACCAGGGAAGTTTATACCGGCTGGTTGGTCATCTGCACTGGAATGCAGACCATGGACGGCCTGGAGAAGGGGCGTTGTGTACCGGCAAATCGGGGAAAGATACTGTGATCATCGTCCCTCCCGGAACGATCGTCCGGGATGAGGAAGCAGACTTCGTCATCACCGAACTTCTGGAGCATGGCAGCGAAATCGTCATTGCGAAGGGGGGCAAAGGGGGGCGCGGCAACAAGCGGTTCGCCACCTCGACCGAGCGTGCTCCAAGACATTTTGAAGAGGGAGAACCGGGGGAAGTCCGCCGTATCATTCTCGAATTGAAGTTAATCGCGGATGTCGGACTGATTGGTAAACCCAATGCTGGAAAAAGCACGCTGCTGAGCCGCCTGTCGCGGGCAACTCCGGAAATCGCCGCCTATCCCTTTACGACAAAATATCCGAATCTGGGGGTCGTGCAGGTTGGGCATGATGATTTCTTCCTGATGGCAGATCTTCCCGGCCTGATCGAAGGGGCGCATGCGGGAGTGGGCCTGGGACATGAATTTCTCAAACACGTGCAACGGACCAGAGTCTTCATCCATCTGATCGAGCCTGATCCCATGGATCAGACCGATCCAATCCAGAACTATCATCAGATCCGGAAAGAACTCGAGCTGTACGACCCGGATTTGCTGAATCGTCCGGAATTTGTTGTCATCTCCAAGTGCGAACTGCCCGATGCAGAGGCTTGTGCGGAACTGCTGGAAGAAAGTATCGGCCGACCGGTGATGCGTATTTCCTCCGCCACCGGCAAAGGTCTTGCCGATTTGAGCCGGCGGGTTCTGGAACAGTTGCAATCCCTGGGGATTACGACATCGTAATGGATTGAAAAAGTCAAAAGCCCTGAAACTCGTCCTTTTTCCACTTCAAAATGACGGAGCGGCCAGCAACAATATTAAGAAGAAGTTCATTGATCGATATTCGCTTTGCGACACTCTGCGTTTCGTGAATCGACACGCGCCTTGCGCAGGCATAGGAAAGAGCAACTTGCTCTCAAAGAAAGCAACCATGGCATTGACACCGGAACAGGAAGGAATTGGGAAGGAAAACTTCTCACGAGCTGTGGACGGAGTTTCTTCGCTGGACTTGAGTCGGCGCGATCTGATGAAGGCGGCGGCAGCAGGCACGCTGGGAGTTGGCGCCGCGTACTTTGGCTATCAGGAATTAGAGGCCGAGCGGGTGCGGGTCGCCTTCATCGGGACGGGAGATGAAGGGAGTATTCTGCTCACTCAACATCCCGAAAAATATATGGAAGTGGTGGCGATTGCCGATCTGCGGCCCACAAACCGGGATCGCGCTTTTGAAGGCGACGGCAACAAGGATCGTGCCGGTCTCATCAAAAAACTGGGCATGGAAAAAGCCGGACAGATCAAACGCTATAGCAGCCATAAAGAGTTACTGGCTCATGCCAAAGAGCTGAAGCTGGATGCGGTGGTAATTGCCACGCCGCTGGTCACGCATGCTCCCATCGCGCTGGACTGCATGGAAGCGGGACTGCATGTCCTGACCGAAAAACTCATGGCCCGGACCATCACAGCCTGCAAAGAGATGATCCGCAAAGCCAAAGAAAAGAACGTGCTGCTGGCAGTGGGGCACCAACGGCACTACAGCGTCCTGTATCACAATGCCAACAGCCTGGTCCAGAATGGCCTGTTGGGAGACATCAAATACATTCGTGCCCAGTGGCATCGGAATAACAGCTTCCCCAAAAGCGACAGCTGGGTGAAGAATATCCGTGCCGAGGACGCCAGCGAGCTGAAAGATGCCAAGCTGGAGGATTTTGGATTCGACAACATCAATAAACTGGTGAACTGGCGACTCTATAACGAAACGGGTGGCGGCCTGATGGCCGAACTCGGCAGTCATCAGATGGACGCCTGCAGCATCTTCCTCGGCAAGGTTCATCCCGTGGCTGTGCAGGGATATGGCGGCAAGAATTTTTATGGCATTGAAGGAGTCGGTCCCAAAGACAAGTGGGATGATGATCGCGAAGTGGACGATGCCATTTTCGTGACGTTCGAATTTCCCGGCAAGCACTACGAGCAGAACAAACGGGACATGTGCATCGTCACCTATTCTTCGATCAACACGAACAAGTTCGAACCGTACGGGGAAATCGTTTATGGCAGCCGTGGCACACTGTTTATGAAAACAGAAAAAGAAGCCATGCTGTGGAAAGAAGATGGCCGCGGCAGCACGGGTGGCGGACCTGATCAGCGACTCTGGGTGGTCTCTGGAACGGCGACCGGCGGCGGTCCGGTTCTGGAAGCTTATGAAACCACATCCGGTGCCAGTGCCAGCTCCAGCGGGGGAAATGACTGGGCAGAAAATGTTTCGCGTGGTTACAAAGAAGAGATGGAACACTTCTGCTATGCGATTCGCAATCATGGGCCCGATTACTGGCCCAATGGAGAGCCGCTTTCACCCCAGGAAGGGGGCCTCCGCTGCAACGGAGTCGTGGCCATGGCGGATGCGATTATGGCCATGACCGCCAATCTTGCCATGGCTCATCAGAAACGGATTGTTTTCAAACCGGAATGGTTTGATCCCACCAGCGATGCCACACCGGAAACCGATCCGGAGATCACGGCTCAGACCTGAACAACGAATCAGAACGGGACGGTGAAAATCGTCCCGTTTTTATTTCATGAGAGTGCATTGACCCCGGTGGGAATAACTTGCCCTGACGCGTGTGACGATCTCTGGAGAGTAAATTCCAAACTTCAGCATCATCAGGAAAGTTCAAAATGACTGACATTGACCGCTTCCATGATGAGGGAAATCAGCATTCCCCGGGAGAATCCAGCCCCCCGGCAGGCGCCTCCGTTCAAACTGTTCATGCACAGAAAAATCACGACGCTGGAATCCCGGAACAGGGTGACGAAGAGCATCCAGGGACTTCCATCTTGCTCCTGGCACTGGTCGCGGTGATCATGCTTGTTCCCGGGTTGTTGCTCTTTCTGGCGGGACTGCTGCAGATGTTGTGATGGCTGCACCTCAATCCAGGATCTGAATCGTTCCAGCTTCAACCTGACATCTTCACCCTCTATAATGCGGGCATGTCAGGGAACTCTTTTGGACAAGCCTTTCGGATCACCACTGCCGGCGAAAGCCACGGCCCGGGTAATGTTGTCATTATTGATGGCGTGCCTGCGGGCATTCCGCTGACGGTAGAAGATCTGCAACAGGATCTGGACCGGCGAAAACCTGGTCAAAGTAAAATCGTCACTCAACGTAAAGAGAGTGATGAGCCAGAAATTCTTTCCGGAGTGTTCGAAGGTCAGACCACCGGTACGAGCCTGGCCATTCTGATTCGCAATCAGGATCAGCGCAGCAAAGATTATGGCAATATTCAACACGTCTATCGCCCGGGACATGCGGACTACAGCTTCGATGCGAAATATGGGTTTCGTGACTATCGTGGAGGAGGTCGCAGTAGTGCCCGGGAAACCACCGTTCGCGTGGCAGCGGGTGTTGTTGCGAAAAAATTGATCGCACAGGCTTTTGGCGGTCACGTCGTCGGCTATGTTCATCAAATCGGCACGATTCGGGCGCATATCGTCGATCCAGCGGCCATCACGCTGCAGCAAGTGGAATTTCTGTCGACGGGGGAGCCGAATATTGTCCGCTGTCCGGATGAAGCAGCAGCGGCCCAGATGATCGAACTGATCGAAGAATGCCGTAAAGGGGGAGATTCCATTGGCGGGGCGGCCGAAATTGTCGCGACCGGAATCCCCGCCGGACTGGGCGAACCGGTTTTCGATAAAATCAAAGCTGATCTCGCCAAAGCTCTCTTCAGTCTGCCGGCAGTACTGGGAGTGGAGTATGGAATCGGATTTGGTTGCGTCACCATGCGCGGCAGCGAGAACAACGACATCTTTACCAGCGAACAGACTTCGGCGGGAGACGTCAATATTGTCACCCGCACCAATCGTCATGGCGGAATGCTGGGGGGAATCACCACTGGAATGCCGTTGGTGTTGCGGGCCGCAGTGAAACCGACCAGCAGCTTGCCACTGACGCAGGAAACCGTGGATCAGCAAGGACAACCCGCTACGATCAGTACCCGGGGTCGGCATGACCCCTGTCTGCTGCCGCGATTTATCCCGATGGCCGAAGCCATGGTGGCCATTGTTCTGGCAGACCATTGGCTCCGCTGGAAGGGCCAGCGTCTGGACGTGCAGAGTTGAATTTTCATGATATGAATCATGTCCCCACCGATCCCCGTGATTCGCCATTGAAGCGGCTGACTTCGTTTCTGATCATCGCCTGGCTGTTGCTGTTCTGGAGCCTCTTCTTCACTGCTCCGTTGCCCAATGCCTCGAACGCACAACAGACCATTGACCGCTTGGATGTGATTGGGCTCTTGCCCGAAATCTACAGCAGTCTCCTTTCCCCCGAAGCTGATCCCGCCAGTTCTTCCAGTTGGTTCAACCTGACGGAACGTATCGACGTTTTCGGGATTGCATTGATCGTTGTGTGCGGGGCATGGGCGACAGGACGGTTATTGTTGCGCAGGATCGGGCTCTTCTTCGATTTGGATCCTCTCGAACGGTTCGCCTTTGCGGGGGGAGTCGGCCTGTCCGCCGTTTCACTGGGGACACTTGCACTGGGATTATCGGGATGGCTGTCCCGGCCGCTCTTCTGGTGTTTACTCATCATTTTAATACTGGTGGAACTCTGGAACACCGTGCGACATATTCCGCACAGTCAACAACCGGAAACACACGAATCCGATGCCGTCTGGAGCGAGAACCCTGCCCCACGATGGCTGAAGTCTGGAATCATCTGTATCTGTCTGCCGTTCTGCTGGTGCATGCTCCTGGGGGCGATGTTGCCTCCCACGGATTTCGACGTGAAGGAATATCATCTGGGAGGCCCCAAAGAATACTTTCTCGCGGGACGAGTTCAGTTCCTGCCGCATGATGTATACACCAGTTTCCCCTTCCTGACAGAGATGCTTTCTCTACTGGGGATGGTGCTGCGAGGCGACTGGGAGCGCGGGGCCTATGTCGGGCAAACCGTGTTGATGTTCTTTGCTCTACTGACCGCCGTGGGAGCATTCTGCGCTGCTCGTAGAATTGCAGGTTCATTGGCCGGCTGGCTGGCAGCCCTGGCCTATCTGACCACTCCCTGGACGTATCGCATTTCCATCATCGCCTATACGGAAGGAGCACTGTGCGCTTACGTCGTGCTCTCGCTGCTGGCATTTCAAATTTGGCAGCAATCAGTAGAGAGGTCATCCCCCGAACATCAGACAGTACGAAAATCGGCATGGCGGGAACTCCTGCTCCTGGGCTTTCTGGCGGGGAGCGCGGTGGCCACCAAGTACCCGGGTATGATCCTGGTCGCCATCCCTTTTGCTGTGGCCATCATGATCCAGACGCTGCAGAGATCTCCGACAGGCTGGAGATCTCTTGCGGGAAACGTCTGGATTTATGGAGTAGGGGTGCTGGTTGCCTTTGGTCCGTGGATGCTGAAGAATCTGTTTGAAACGGGCAACCCGGTCTATCCGCTTTTGTACGGAGTCTTTGGCGGAGTGGACTGGAGTCCAGCCCTGCATGAGAAATGGCGTCATGCTCATCCCGCCATGTTGCTGGCCGGGTCCTGGAACGATTTCGCTGGAGTGATCTACAAAAACGACTGGCAATCCCCACTTCTGTTTGGATGCGCCCCGCTGATCCTGGCGGGCAAGCCTCGCAAGGGAATCTGGATGGTTGTGATCTATGCCGCAGTGCTGCTGGCGGCCTGGTTTCTCTTCACCCATCGGATTGATCGCTTCTGGGTTCCCATGAATTCGATCATGGCGGTGCTGGCCGGTTGCGGCCTGGCAGCCATCTTGAAGATTGATCCTGTCAGATCAATGCTCCATTCCAGCAAAGCAAAAAAGTCCAGCAGACAAGCACAGACTCCATCTTCCGGGACGCCGCTCTTTCCAATCACGCGCTGGGTCGTGCTGGCAATGGCCAGCATGACCGTGATGTACAACTTCGGCTATATCACCACTCCATTGTGCGGGTATAATGCCTATCTCAGTTCTTATGCAGCTGCCCAGACTCAAACGCGAACACAGTCTGTCGCCATCGTGGACTGGCTGAAGTTGCCTCCCTCTTCCAAAGTGCTGTTTGTGGGGGAAGCAGAACTGTTCGATGCCCATTTTCAATATGCGTACAACACCGTTTTTGACCACAGCCTGCTCGAAGACTGGACCGCCACGCAGATTGCTCCGGGGCAATGGAAACTCAAGGCCCGGGAAGAAATTCTGCAGAAGCTGAAACAGGAAGGGATCACGCATCTCTTTGTGAACTGGAATGAAATCCTGCGTTACCGGACGACCTATGGATATACTGACTTTGTCTCCCCGCAGAGGATACAACAGCTGGTCGATCTGCCGGTAATGACTCCTGTTTCGCTCCCGGACCAGATGACGCTTCGCCGCTGGGAAGGAATCGATCACAGCTGGCAGGCACAGATTGAAAAATGGGGACCGGAATTGAAACGGACCTTGCACAACTCTCCATTCATGCTGCAGTACCAGTGCTTTCAGGTCTTCCCGCTCTGAAAAAGAGATTCCAACATGTCCGAAAATTCGATCTGGCCAGAGCATGAACAGACACAGGAGCTGGTCCGGGCCGTGGCGACAGGAGACGTTGCTGCCCGGAATTCGCTGCTGGAAAGACATCGCGCCGCGTTACGAAAGCTCGTGCATTTTCGCCTTGACCGGCGGATTGCTGGACGTGTCGATGCCAGCGATGTGGTACAGGATGTCCTGCTGGAGGCAAATCGACGCTTGCAGGATTACCTGGCTCAGCCGCAAATTCCCTTTCACCTGTGGTTACGACAACTGGCCCAGGACCGGATGATCGATCTGCATCGTCGGCATCACGCCCAGCGAAGAACGGTGGACCGGGAACAGCCGTTGCAACAACGGTTTGGCGATCGCTCTTCGCTGGATCTGGCCGCCCAGCTTCCTGATCAGGAATTGACTCCCGCAGCTGCCAGTATTCGCAAAGAATTGGAACAACGATTTCTGGAAGCACTGGATCAACTCCCGGAGATCGACCGGGAAATCATCGTCATGCGGCATGTCGAACATCTGGGCAACAGCGAAGTGGCTGTTGCACTGGAACTCTCTGAAGCTGCTGCCGGAATGCGCTATTTACGTGCAATCCGCCGACTCAAATCCGTCCTCACAGATAAGGACGTGGAATAGAGCAGATTGCTCTCGTCGGGGCTCGCACAGAGAGTTTGAGAGAGAGTTTGAGAGAGAGTTTGAGAGAGAGTTTGAGTTTGAGAGAGAGAGAGAGAGAGAGAGAGAGAGAGAGAACTCTGTCCGCTGCGTGGCGGAACGCGGCTTGTCCGGGATGAATGTACTCGAATCCCAATGGCAGAACTTCGGTGAATCTCTTGCTGAAATTTCGGTTGCTCCGATTATGGAATGAGTCATCATGAAGAGAGCAGTTTGCTCGTCTCTGGCCAGAATGGTGCATGACAATGGTTATTCAATCGCCGGTTGCCTCCTCTCCCCTGCAACCATTGCCATTCGGAAAGGATTTTGAAGTTTTTTACGATGCTGCCTGTCCGCTCTGCCGCAAAGAAATTCATTGGCTGATGAAAAAGGACAAGCTCAAACGCATCCGCTTCACAGATCTCACTGCTGCCGACTTTCATGCTGAAGCAATTGGACTGACCAATGAGGAACTGATGGCAGAGATCCATGGCCGCTTGCCAGATGGGACCATCATTCGAGGCGTAGAAGTTTTCCGTCAGTTGTATTCAGCGATTGGCTTCCGCTGGGCGATGGCAATTTCCCGCCTGCCGATCATATGTCAGGTTTTGAATGTGGGATATGTTCTGTTTGCCCGAAACCGTCTGAGGCTGACCGGCCGTTGCAATGCCCAGACCTGTTCGATCCATCAACATCCCCGTGATCCGGTTTCATAGCACGTCTGCTCTATGCTGCAAGAGTTGACTTCTTCTTGAAATCCGTTCTACCCGATCAAACTGGAACACCTGCGTGCAGACCCATCGGTGGTGGCAGATCTTGCAAAATCACAGGCAGAAGCTGTGCAATTTTTGCATGGCCGACATCCCTTGCGGATTTTCCCTCAGACAGCCGAGTAATCTGCAAGAGCTTTGTCATACTGGTTTTGCGAAAATCAGCATCTTGTTTTGTACCGGTCTGGCACGCCGTCTGCTTATTAGATTCTCTGGTGATTGAGAGCCTGCTGCCAAACAGCAGCGGGTCGAATTGAGGAGTCCACCGCCCCTTGAGAAAGGGCGACTCCTGCTGAATTTCACATCGTGAATCACACAGAAGCCGGATGACCTGAGAGATCATCCGGCTTCTTGTGTTTGATGAGATGTAAGTTGCTCTGACCTGTGCCGGCGCAGCGCGCATTTTAACTCTTGAAATGTAACTCGCTGCGTCGCGGAACGCGGTCGATGCGGGGTGAATGCGATCTATGTGTCATTTCTGAGCGCCGCTCAGCACGAGCTTCGATAGATAAAAACACGACAAGCGGTTCACCACGTTCGCAATTCACCACGTTCGCAATGTGGTCCACCCGGAAGGAAGACGCTCGCCTGCGGCACTGATTTGTGTCTGGTTTCTACCGAATAATGGTCTGTATCGGTTCTTCCACCAGTTGTGTGGGCGGGGCAGATGACTGCAGATGTCGCCGGGCGGCCGCAGCGATGGATGCCAGCCACGATTCTCGCGGGCGTTGTTGCAGGCACCAGGAGAGTTCATCAATCGATTCTGCAAAGTGCCCGTTGCGGTACAACCAGATGCCGAGTTGTTGATGGGCATCAAAAGATTTCGGATTGGCAGCCACCGCAGCTTTGGCACAATGATGGGCCTCTTTGATGTCTCCCAGCTCGACATAACATTGATGGGCGATGCTCCATTCCCGTTCCGCGTTCGCACCTTTCAAGCCCTGGGCGATACTGGTACTGGAATGCGCCAGGGACTCCAGCACCAGCTGGTAACTGGCGAGATCATCGGAGGTTTGATACGCCTTGCGGAGTTGTTTGAGTGATTCGTGATCCGGCTCGAAATAATCGAGGAAGAAGCGGGCGGGAACATATGAAGCCAGCGAGGCAATCAGATGGCCACGATAACTGGCATCCTGCCGGAAGGCGAATTGCCAGAGCTCGGCCGCGCCCTTGTGGTCTCCGTTGAGCCACAGCAATCGTCCCATGGCGAATTGTGCCCGGGCATCGTAAGGGCGGGCCGTAATGGCCTGCTCCACCAGGTCTCGCTCGACACGCGCATCCGCCCCCTCCAGCCAGACCAGTTCCGCCAACTCCAGATAAGGACGCGGTTGCAGCGGGCAGGCGTTTAATGATGCTCGAAAATGATCAATGGCACGTTGAAGTAATTTGCGTTCTTGGCCCAGCACGCCGGGACGATCCAGCCAGAGATCCATTTCTTCTGTCGAAGTAAATAACGATCGGGCCGCATCGCGAATCTGCGAAAGCGGCATGTGATGCTGATTTTCGGATTGATTGAGAGTGAACTGATTCAAACAGGCCAGCCCGGCATGCAGTTGTATCCGCTGTGCGCGTGGATTGGCCTGAGCCGCCGCCAGCGCCAGTTCGATGCGACGCTGCTGTTGGTCAACAGGCACATGATTCGGCAATGTTTCTGCCGCTGACGTCTGTGATAACGTCACTCGCAGATATTCATCCCAGATCGGTTCCGCAGCCACTTCAGGAAGTTTTTCGTGGACCATCCAGTATCCCAGCCCGGCAATTGCCGGAATGGCACAGGCCCAGGAGATGCGAGACAGATTGAAGGAGGAGGTACGGGATCTGACTGGTGAATGTGCGGGTTCAAAAAACCGCATCAGACTGACCCGCCACGCACAAATTGCATAGAGCAGGACAACGTTCACACAAGCTGGGACGTACCAGACGAAATCAGTAATGGATTGCACCAGACTGACCAGTAATCCGGCCGTAACCGCAGCAATGATGCCGCAGGCACGGGGTGTCCCTGCATTCCAGAGTCCCTGAGCACACCACAGCAATGACGTCAACCAGAGCAGTGCCACCAGCCCCAGACCCGTCAGTCCGGTTTCCATGGCAATCTGCAGATAACCATTCTCGGCGTGGCTGTATTCAATTCCGTCCTGTGGAGAATTGAACCATAACCAATAAACCTCGTGGTGACTTCCCAGGCCTGTGCCTGCCAGGGGGAATTCATAAATGCCCTGCAGATTGGCTTTCCAGACCTGTGAACGGCCGGCATGATCCACCGGCATCTTGAAATGAGGAACAGACCGGGAATGCCCGGCGATCTGTCCAGCCTGCGTATCGAGCACTGGCTGAAGTAACATGGCGACCAGCAACAACCCGACCCCCACTGTCACCTGCCGAATCGAGAGGAGAGATTTGTGCCAGAAGATCGTCAGGGCCAGCATGACTCCCACCGTGGCCGAAAGCAGACCAATCCGAGAGTGCGAACAGAGAATCCCCAGGCTTGTGATTCCCAGCAGGGCAGACCATCCCCAGAGTACCCGGTCTGCCTGACGCACCGTCCGCCGCAGCCTGACGAACCACGAATCCGTGGGCAAACTCTGTACAGTCATTTGAGGAACACCCGCCCGATCCCGAATCCGCAGGACGATCAGATACAACTGGGCAGGAATCGACATTGCCAGGTAATTCGCAAAGTGATTCGCATTGGTGAAGGCCCCTTTGGCAGCCAGGCTGGTGTCTGTCATCGGGTGATCATACACCCAGAAAAACTTGCCGTTGCTGCAGGCGAACTGCACAATTCCGAACAGGGCCATGGCCCCGCCCCCCAACGCAATCACGCGAAGGAATCTGCAGAGATCGTTCGTCGTGGAAATTCGCTGAACGGCCACGAAAAAGAACAGCAGGCAGGCCACAATAACAATCAGGTCGCTCCAGGTGTCGCTGGGCGTAAAACTGATCCGGTGCCAGATGCCCTGTAATAATTCCTGATTGCCTTCCCATTCCGGCAGCAATCGGGGCACACGCGGTGAAACAGCCTGCATCACTCCCGCAGACAGCTGGCAGCATTGCAAGGCAATCAGCCCCAGTCCCAGCAGCATGACCGGTTCGACACCTGTGAATTTCCAACGGGCATCGCTTCGACTCCACTGATACATCGACCAGAAGATGGCGGTCGCCGTGGACAGCAGGCACAAAATCAGCTGACCAGACGCCTGACGTCCTCCCATGAAAAATGGGGCGACAACCAGGATCGCGAACAATCCCAGATCGACCATCATCAACAGCCAGGACTGTACGGACCGAATCGTTTTACCCGGTCCATCCTTCGGATCGGGTAAACCGATTCGCTCAGATGGCGTACAGGGAGTCGAAGTTCGACGTCTACGGGCTGCGGAAATGGGGACTCTCCTTGTGGGCGGACGCCGGTGACCAGTCGAAAAGTGTCGAAACTCATCAATTCTCTCTGCGCACCCGGGCGTTCTCCCCATGGCTGAAGGTTCCAGCCAGCCAGGGATTTCGTGGAGCAGGTGATCAGAAAAGAACGGACTTGTGCCCTGTCAGGACTTAGGTTTTCAGAGTTGACAATGCACTTGTGTTTCGGGAATTCGATGGAATGGAAATGCTGAGAGCCCGTCGCGACCGGCTTGTTCCGATTGCCACCAACGCCATTCAAGTGTTTTGAAATCTCTGCTTTTTATCAAAATTCAAAACTCTTGCAGGACGTGTGGCGACATCCGGAAATGAGCTCTCTAAGGCGTCACGTGAGAGATTCTTACCCGGTTTTTCAAAATTCGAAAAGACGAGTTTCGTGAACTCCCCCTGAATGGGTGCATTCCGCACTTTGCGGATGGCTTGGAATTTGTGATGATTCGTGTGCTGTGAGATCGTCGGGATTTCTTGAAACTGGGGAGTTTGTGGAGAATTGGTCATGGATGATCAGTTATGACCGCCGATGCGGGAGATGGCAATTCGGTTGGCTGCGGACGAAAAAGAGAAACTTCAGCCAGCCGGAACCGTTGTCGATCTGGAGCGATCGACGGTCGAAATCGGGGACGAACTGACACAGCAGTTGACCAGTTCCGTCTTCGCCTCACGGGCTCAG
>Ga0182738_1000818_pt1 | contig 41533 bp, 20 predicted proteins | sample eDN5th30CBELigMG_FD_128876 | JGI IMG/M metagenome (GOLD analysis project Ga0182738, IMG submission 128876) | Enriched Miracle-Growth compost microbial communities from Emeryville, California, USA - eDNA 5th pass 30_C BE-Lig MG (version 2)... ...
TCTAAATTAATAAAATAAAGCCAGTTGTTTTATAATTCATGCATGACACAATCTTTCAAATTAATTCCTGATTAACTCCAACTCAACTCAAATAAAATTTTTCAGTTAAAATTGGGGAGCCTGGAGTGTTGTGGGTAAATTCTGGGGCTTTGCAGTGAGGGACTGTTTAGAGCTTAAAATGATTGATTTTCATCCAGGAGAGCAAAATTATCAAATGAAGTTGTAAAAGTTTTTTTGAGAATAAAATTTCCTTATAGGATTTCCTTTATGAGGAAAATAAAATTTCAAAATTGCTTTTCAGGGAAGGTCTTTCTTGAAGTCAATAAGTACAATGTTTTGTTGAAGGAATTCAAACACCTCGATGTAGGGAAAAAACTTTTTGAAGATGAAATAGATTAAATAAACTATTTTTACTGGGGAAGAGTGGTCAGAGATAATATTCTGAAAAAGTAGGATTTTGAGGCCAGCTTTGTTCAAATGTAATGAAAAAGATTTTCTGGACAAGATTAAAATGACTTTTTAATTTTTGTCAAGTTTCTCAAAAAACTATTCTTGAAAATATTGTTAAATCCTTTTTCCTCTCTTGTTTGAAAATTTTCTTTTGAGCAAAATATCTTCAATTTCAAGAAAAAAATGTAATTTTGAAATTCCAAATTCAAAAAATTTTTTCAAAAGGTTGATAAGACGGGCAGGCAATTTTTTGTTCTTTCCTGAAATTTTTGAAGTCTCCCCAAAAAAAAATATGGCAAAAATTCTCCAAAAAAATTTCAAATTTTGAGATTTGATGAAGAATGAGGTAAATTTTTTACTCATAGAATTCTTTTTCATGGAGACAGTCGAGTATAAAGATGAGAACTATCTTTGAGCATTTTTATAAAATTCAGATGAATTACTACCCTTGATATGCATGCATCATTTGAACCGAATCAGACTTCATTACAAACTTGTCCTTTCAGAGGAGTTGAAGGTTGCGCTCAAATCATTATTTTGGGGACCTTTTGACAAACTTTGAAAGAGGATTCTTGCGTTTTCTCTCATTCTCTCGACGAAACTCATATGAGTGACTTCAACCAATTTTGATCTGGGGAATTCTCTGGGAAGGACTTCTTCAAAAGTGCCCAAATCATCAGCCAATCTATTTAAAAATTACAATTTCTTCTTCGATCAAATGAATCCTCTACCCAAGTTCGACGGCGTGCTTTCCAGTCCAGACTTCAGCTTGGTAAATTTTTTCATCTCTCTTCTCAGCAGGGATAGTGATCTTTTTACCTCTATACTCTTCCACATGCTTTTTAAACAATTCATGAATTGGTCTTCCGATGTTCTTGACTTTTTCTCTGTAGCTATCGGTAATTTCTTTAGTTGGCTTGGAATTATAGAGCAAAGAATCCCTGAAAATGATAAATTTGAACCCATGACATCGCTTTCTTACTCATTGGTGGTAAAATCACGGATTTCAACGTTATTTCTCTCCAACAGATTTTTTATAGAGGCAGCTTGGGAAACAACTCCGATGCTTCCAACCCAAGAGGTATTATCGACATACACTTTATCACCTAGCGATTCTGGTTAGAATGAATTGCCAATAAAGAAAAGCCAACCAGCACAGAGGAGGTAGTATCCACCGGAAGCAGCGATATCCTCAGCAAAAGTGTATAGCTTCAAATGATTGTCATCACAGAAGTTTTGAACTTTTTCGAGCATGATGGCTGATTGAGTGGGTGATCCACCTGAGAAATTGTTATTTAGGCTTTTGAGAGCAGAAAAAACCTCTAGAGTTGATAACCAAAGCAACTGCTGCAGATCTGCCAACATTAATCTTTCTCAAGCTGGCTTCGACTCTTGCTGTTCTAAAAAAATCTTGAAAATCAAAATGGTGCAAATTCTTACGATCCTGGTCCAATAATTCCTTGAACTCTCACAATGGGAACAATGGGGCCGAAAAGAAGTTTTTGAAGTCCACCAAGACCGAAAGGCATTGAGATAAAAATATACTAAATCTTAAATTAATTTGTAAAATTGGGCTTTAATATTATTTTTTGAATCAACACAGGCCTTTTTTCTGAAATCAATTAATTAAGAATTGATTCTTTGTGTGTTTTATTATTCTGCATCATATCTTTTAGAGTGAATGTATCAATTTTATTCACAAGCTATCTTTCTGATAAAAAAATTTTTTGCCTTTCAATCATCAGGAGAAAATTCTTTTCGGAAATAATTTAGAGTTGGAATTGGAATTTGTCAAGTTTTTTCTAGCTAGCTAGCTAGCTAGCTAGCTTGAAAATGATGATCCAATTGCAAAATCATTTTGTTCAAAAAATATTAAATTAGACTATGAATAGAAGAATTAAAAAAAACTTGTTATATTTTGAAAATATATTGATAAAAATGTCTTCTGCAATATAGATACATACAACACAACGCAAGAAAAAGTTATTCGAAATTATTTCGATTTTCATCACCAAGAGCCATTTTTGAAATGCCTTTTGCAAATTTATCTTTTCTTGATCCCTTCTTTTTTTTCTTTTTGTTCTTATTATTGGGACTTGTCTCTTCTTCGACTTTTGTCTTGCCAAGTGGTAAGGGTTGCCAACTCACAAAGTTTTTCGATTTAATTGCAAACTCGGCCATTGACAATTCTTGTGATTGAGGCTTGCTACTCTCATCAACTTTTTTCTGATCTTTTATAGTTGAATTTTGAGGATTATTTTTGTTATTGTTATTTGTCTTTTCCTTTTTATTGTCAGAGGAAAAATCGTAATGAACTTTCACAAGCTTATTAACTTCAGCTTGATCTAAAAGATAGAATGATTAAAACTCCAATCAAAATAGAAGACTTACTTAATTCAACAGATTTGACTTCATCATCAACAAATTGATGGAGACCAACTCCACCGAAAATAAACATTTTGGAGCCAAACGTTGAGACTCCATGATGATATCTACCGACTTCTGGGACATTGCCATAACTTGTGACAGGGGACCAGGCCATCTGCTCAATATTCAATATTCTTATATCGTTCAAGCAAACATCTTGAGAAGTTCCATATAAACTGTCATTTCTGCCACCGTAGACAATGAGTATACCAAGTGGCTCGTAGAACAACACACTGTGATTATACCTGGCCGTGGGAGCAACTCCCTTTGTGGCCGGATATCTCCAAGAAGGTCTTTTTGATGTAACTGGAAGGAACTTGAGGGTATTTAGAATTTTTCCTTCATGGTCCTTGCCTCCAAAAACATAAAGGCCTTCCTCTAATAACTATTAGGGTAAGAAGAGGTTCTTGATATATGGGTTAATTTTACCTTGGATTTATCCTTATTCAAGTAATTTGGACTAGTCTTGTCAACATAGCAAGTTGCCATAGCATGAAAAGCCATACCTATTTCTTTATCACCATCGACTTCAACCTGATGCCATGTGCAAATCTCTAAATTAAGTTTGAGATAAAATCTTTTTGAAGGGGATACTTAAATCAAATGTCCAGACATCTCTTGTGAATTTTCCTTCGTTGCTTACTCCTCCATAAATGTACATGTATCTGCCATATACACTCGCGGCATGATATCTTCTGGGGTTGGCAGGATGGCTTGTTGATTTCAAATATTTCCACTCATTTTTCTCAGGACTAAACATATAGACATCGTTTAAGCACTCTCTGAAATTCAAAGTTGGATTAAACGCCTGCTCTCCTCCAAAAATCACCAAAGTCTTTTTAAACTCAACAGCAGAATGACCGTGTCTTCCTGAGCGGGGAGTCTCTCCTGTGACAGCTGGCTTTGTCCAAAGGTTTTTTATTGGATCGTACAGATTAATTTCGTCTAAAATTTGGCTGCTAATTCCACCATAAAGAATAATCCATTTTCCAACGGTTGTGAAAGTGTGGCCTTCTCTGCCACCAGGTCTCCAGGAAGTTTTATTCGTTTGAATGAAATTCCAAAAGAACTTGTAGTTGAACAGGATGATGGGTTTTTCTTCTGGTTTCTCTTCGACGGCTTTAGAACTTTTGGAACTCCTCTTCACTTTCTGCTCCTCACCTGCAGGTTCTTCCTTCTCCTCAGGAATGAAGGGACTCGAAAAAGCTTCAGGAGTCCCAATATTATTCAAAAGGTCCATAATATTATTTCCATAATACAGTCTTCTTGAAGGCAAAACTTTGACATGAGGCATCTTGAGTGACTTCTCCTTTTCCTTTCTCACCATTTTTATGAGTGGAAGCACGTGTTCCTTCTTTTCGATTTCAATTTGATTAGCATAGTATTTTTTCTGCAATTTGTTGAGCTCAAGGACCTTTTCGAGGGTAGCGAATTTGCTTTTTTGGTGGACTGGCTTCTCTTCAGAGTAATAGTAGTCATAGCCTTCATGAGTGTGAAGGATATTGTCAAGCAATTTTGGATGACTATTTTTTGTGCTCAATGATAGTTCATTAAAAGAATTAAAAGGGCTCTCTCTGCCTTGAATCGCCAATGATCTAAAGTTCTCCGGAATATACATCAACAGTTGAGAGTGGTAATCGTATTTGTCTGAGTTATAATCGATATTTGGGACTGCAGGCCCCATTGTCTTCCAGGCACGAGGATTTGGCTGATTTCCCTCTGTCTTAATCACCTGACTCGATTTCCTGCTTTTTCGGAGTTCGTCTTCTTCCACAATCACTGATGTGACCATCCTTGAAAGCTTATGTGTTGGTGAACTTACAAGCACCTTGATCGAACTCTGAGAGGGTGTCTTGATTGGAGGAAGGCTGGTGATGGTAGGCAGTCTTTTTGGGCTTTTGTCCAATTCCAAACGAGCCTTCATCGGTGATTTTGGGAGAAAAGGAGACTCAAAATCGAGTTGGGATTTGACAGAGATGGGGCTGTTGATGTCTTGAATTTTTGCTTGTATTGACATTTCTAAGATTTATTAAATTTTACAAAGGTTGAAAAGTTGGGTTTAGGTTCAAACAAAAACTTTCTTTATTAAACAGAATATTAGACTCAATAAAATAACTTGAGGGGAAATATCTCAATCGCATGTGCATGAGGAAATCTATGATGTGATGGTCATTTTGATTCATGAGATTTTTCCGAAGTCAAGATTTACTCAAAAGCCTTGTCCCAAGAATTAAAAAAAAAACTCTTTTCAAAAAAAAACTTCTCAAAAATTCAAAGATTTCTTCTTTGAATTTAATTAAACCTATTTGCCGTTTAATCAAGATTTTAGTGAGAAAATTTTGTTGATATCCTAAATAATTTAAACCTGCCAAATAAGGTTCTAATTTTGATTGATTTGCCAAAATCATTGTTCACCCAACAGATTTTTCAAAAAATTCTTTTTCAAAGTCACACGATGGAAATGAAAATAAATACACAAAATGTGAAAATGTGGAAGGTCATTTTTTGAATCCGAGAGAGTGATTTTCCTAAATACAAGCCAAGAACGAGTTTTTATTTTTCAACCTTGAAGCAAACAAAAAAATTTCCTTAATTTTTGGACAAATCAGGGAGATCAGAGAAAAACAGCTTTGAAAACTTTTGTTGAACCAAAAAAATTATTTTTTGTTTTTTGTTTTTTCTTCTTCGAATTTTCCAGAAATTTGAGATAAAATTTTGGGTAAAACAAAAGTTGAGAAGAAAAGGATGAAAAATTCGACCAGAATCACGGATTTTGAAATTGATTGAAAGACAAATTTTCTAGAATCGTTCTCAATTATGGAAAAAAAAAAGAATGAATTCTTTTGGAGATATCAATTAAATTTCTTCTTCAAAATCTGGGTTCACAAAAGATACGAGAAAAATACGAAAACAATAAGATCACAATTTCACTGAGTTGGTGACAGTATCATATTTATAATGGAGCAATTTTAAACAATCCCTTTGACAAGGCTCACTTTCTGAAAAACAGAATCAAAAAGCTCTGAGAAGTGTCTCCAAGCGATTTGATTATTTAAAATTGAGCGAGGGAAGGAATGAGAGGAGAAGAAAAATTTCTTGAGATTGGAAAGGTGCATAAAAAAGGACTATAAGAAGAATATTTGAAGGGATTTACAAAATTGAAATTTGCGGGAGGTTTTTTTCGAAAAAGTTTTTAAAAACAGAAAGGAGATAAGCGTGGTTTCCAGTCTTTTGAAAGAAAAATTCATTTTTTCAAGGTATTGATTTTAATCATATTGCAAAATTTGAAATTTTCACAAATTTGAATTTTTTTTTGTGTTAATTTTTTTCAACAATCTGATTAATTGCACTTTAGAATTTTTGGAGAATTTTTTTTGCAAAGATTTTTTTTTCCAAGTTTTGTTCATTTTTATGATGAGATAAATATCATTTCAGCAGCAGAATCCTTTATTTTGAGCTCAATCTGATAAAAATCTGTTTTTAAAAGATCACCCTAAAAATACCAAGGAGCCAAATAAAGAAAGTCCTAAAAAATTGAAAAAGAAAGCGCGGTCAGAGGAAAAAGAGAATCTGTTTTGCGAGATTTGAATGAATAACTGAATCAATTCTTCTGTGTTTAGTTAGGCCCAAGATATTCAAAGAGAACAATATCTTAGATTGGAACTTGTCTAAATCTGCAGATTTTCTTGTCACTAAAATTTGGATTCCAATTTCAACTGGCCTTTTTCTAAATCCCAGCTCTCAATTCCATCAAAAAAATTTTTTGGTCGACATTATGAATTTATGACTATTTTCAAAACTGACGAAAAAAACTTGGAAAATTTTTTGAATGGTAAAAAGCGTCGAGTGGCATTAAAATTTAGGTCCTTTGAGTCAGAAAGAGAGGAATTTTCTTTGGTTTGCAATTTCGAAAAAAGAAAGTTTTTTTGTTTAAATATGAAATCAACACAAAATAAACGTTTAGAAGTCAAAACTAAAGTCCTGAGATTCTCTCAGAGGATTCGTTTCAAGAGGAAAAATTTTATCAAAAATAAAAAAGGATATCAAGCAAATAGAGATTTTTTTCTTTTCTAGGAATTTATAGAAGAAACTTGATATTTCTTTCAAATCTTGTGAGTCATTTATCAATGATTTTCATTCCAGACAAAAAATTTCCCTCATTAATTGGCTTCAGAAAATATAGATGTCAGATTTTTTTCTGAAAATAAAATGGGTTTAAATAATATGAAACAAAAATTCACAAAATAAAACGAGCTTAGGGAGTGAGAGTTGTTGGTTCTGGATTTTGAATGTCATTTATCCCTGACAAACAAACTATGTGATTTTTTGAAGAAACCCTTTCTTTCAATCGAATAGATCTATCTTTCTTTGAAATGAAATAAGATATGCAAAGAACTTTTTGAATGAAAACTTCTCCATCACATTTTATTTAGGGAGATTCCTGGCATTCTGCTGATCATGAGTCACTCTTAAGAGGATATGAAGGTTGATATTCTCTCCTTTTTCATCATCAACATCGTCATCATTATTGAAAAAAACTATGAAAATATGGGATTAGCAGTCATAATCATTAGAAGACTTTGATTTCGAATAGGGCCATCTGAAGGCTTTAAAGACGCCGGCAGATTTAATTCAAAAGTTCAAACAAATCCCCTCCCCTTAATATTGAAAATACCCTCTTTAATTAATTCAAAAGCTTTAAAAAGAAACTCTTAATATTTGGTTTTTCTCTCAAAACACTTTGTGAGTTCATCCTTTTTTTCTCCCATGAAATTTGTATCTCGAAATTTTTAAAAGGGCATTTCAAATTCAGCACACATCTTTTCTTCTTGAAACTCTTTCTTTTTTTGATTTCCAGAAAAAGAGGGTTTAAAACTCACTCACCGGTTTCAAAAAAAAAAAATTTTCCATGCAATAATTATTTCTACATTAAAAGATATAAAAACGATTTTTTAGTTTATTAATATCTTGTTGTACAATTAACAATTAACAAGGAATACAGTTTCAATTTTTTTGAAAAATTTTAAAAATAAAATTTCAAACAAAAATGGAACCTAAAACCATTGACGAATATCAAGAGTTGGTCAAAGAACTAAAGGCCAAGCTCAGAAAAGTCGAGAAAAAGAACCTAGAGCTTGTCATTAAACTAACCGATAAAACAAAGGCTAATGAAAAGGAGGTTAAAGGAGCTAATATAGAACAAGCAATTAGTCTCAATAAGAAAGCAGTAAAAATCCAGTCCGTTTGGAGAGGATATCGCCAGCGTAGAGCGTTCAGACAAGAACTCCGTAAAATCGCGAAAAGCGACCTCAGAGGAGGAGTTAAAATTAATACCAACAGTACTGCTTTGGCTGAAATTGAAACAGCTGTAAAGAAAATCGGTACAGACCCTGAAATTTAAGAGACATCCTAACTAGTCTAGGCTTGAACTTGGAGATGTTGTTTAGAGCATGTGATTCAGAGGGAAAAGGCCAGGTTACATTGGAAGAATTTAAGCTTTTCTTGAAAAGACTTAATTTGAAGAAAGTTTCACAGGCCCAAATTAACAGGTAAGCTTTGTTTGTTTGAACTCCTTTGTTCATCTCTCACGCTAGATTTTTGCATGCTATCGATGAAGATTGCACTGGAATAATTTCCAGAGAAGAGTACCACAACTGCCTTGCGGCTTATGGTGTTCATGCAGAAGCTTCCAAGACAAGATCCAGCACAAGAACGTACGAGCAGGAGTGCGTGATCAAGTTTGCCGCAGTTCTGAAGGCAAGAGACGTCAGACCAGAGGAGGTTTACAACTTTTGTGATGTCGACCAAACAGGAACTGTTGGCGCAACACAACTTGCCAAGTTTATTGGAAACCTCAGCGAGCCCTTCCAGGAGAAAGAAATCCGAGGTCTTGTACAGTATTTGGACGTTGACAATAACAAAAAGATCCCTCGTGAAGTCTTTATCAGAGAACTTGAGAAGGGTATGAGAGTTGCTGGAGATGATTACAAATTTAAATCTCCCTCACGAGTCGACAGATATGATGATGACGATAATGCGTACAGAAGTCCCCCCAAAAAGATTGGCTCATTTGGAGTTGAGGACGAATCTCCAACTGAATACGAAAAGAGAATTAAAAAGGGCACCAAGAAACCAATTGAGCTCACCAATTCTCAAGATTTTTCATCAGGGCCCAAAAAGAATGTAGATACTCCACAATTCAAGGGATCTTTGGGCTTCAAGGACAAGGAAGAGCCGAGAGTCATAAAGCCTGTTGTCGTGAAAAAGCCCGTTGTGAAAGAAAAGCCTCAAGAGAGCGCAGCAGAAGCCGAGGTCAGATTGCTCAAAAAGATTATCGTCAAGATGGAGATGGCCTCCAAGCCCATTTATTTGTTTTTGGAAAAGCTTTTGCTGGGCATGAAAGATGTCTCAAAAGGTATAACAGAAGCCGAACTCAGGAAAGCTTTGGACCAAGACTATGCAAAGGAACTCACTCAAGATGAAAGAGTTTTATTGATCAAAGATTTGGATCTGAATTCAAACAAGACCGTCGATGCCGCTGAAATCAAGAGTTTCTATATTAATCTCACCAGGCAATCAAAAGAAAAGGTTGTCTCCTCAAAACTCTTGCTCATTTCAGTTGCCAAGAGTGTCGATGCAGAAAAGAAGTCCACTGAAGATTTCTTGAAAGGATACGGAATCATGAACGACAAGAGATACAGTGTTGATGAATTCCAACAAAAACTCAATGCTCTCTTTGATCTTCCTGATGAAGCATCAGACGTTTACAAAGAGTTTAACGACAGAGGAACAGGCACTGTTAATGTTGCAGGCTTGGTTGAAACCATCAATTCTTACAGAACCGCCAATGTCGAGGTCAAGAAACCTGCTACTGGAGTTGAGAAGAAACCTGCTGTTGTTGATCAAGCTGATCCAAATGTGACAGTTGTGAAGAAAATCATTTCTAAAATGGAAATGGAAGATAAACCAATTTATCAATTTTTGGAGAATCTTTTGTTGAGCGTCAAGGACCCATCTCAAGGCGTCACTTCTGCAGAGATCCAAAAGATTCTGGACAGCGATTATAAAACTGCTCTGACCCAAAGTGAGAAGAGCGCTCTCTTGAAAGCTCTTGACGTAAACAAAAACGATAACATTGACGTGATGGAAGCCAAGCAATTCTTGATAAGCGCAAGCAAGCAGTCAAAGGAAAAGGTCGTCTCAACTAAGTTGGTGCTAATCACTATTGCCAAATATGCTGATATGGAAAAGAAATCGACCGCGGATTATCTCAAGGCTTATGGGATCACAGGCGCCAAGCAATTTACCATCGGAGAATTCAGAAAGAAACTGACTCCTTCTTATGATTTAAAAGAAGATGATGCTAGAGAACTGTTTGTCGAGTTCAAGGATAACAAGACTGGAAATGTTGACCTGAATAAAGTTGTCCAAGCTATCAATAGTTTTAGACAAGTTAAGGGTGGTGAATCTAAGCCAGAGCAAAACAATGTTAAAGACATGGATAGTGCTGAGATTACAAATAAGGCTTTGAAGAAAATTATTGTGGAGATGGAAATGGAATCCAAGCCCATTTATTTGTTCTTGGAAAAGCTTTTGCTCGCTATCAAAGACAGCAAAGTTGGAATTTCTCAAGCTGAAGCGCTTAAGCTTTTAGCAAACGACTACCCCAACAAGGTTTTGTCTGAGCAGGAAAGACTCACTTTGATCAGTGTGCTTGATCAAAACACCAATGGCGTGGTGGACTTCTTTGAGGTCAAAAAGTTCTACATTACAATGGCAAGACAATCAAAGGAAAAAGTTGTCTCCTCGAAGCTCTTGCTCATTTCAGTAGCCAAGACTGCCGACACAGAAAAGAAGTCAACCGAAGATTTCTTGAAAGGATATGGAATCCTCAGCAACAAGAGATACACTGTTGACGAATTCCAACAAAAACTCAACCCTCTCTTTGATCTTCCTGATGAAGCAGCAGATGTTTACAATGAGTTTAATGATAGAGGAACGGATACAGTCAACGTGGCAAACTTGATTCAAACCATCGACTCGTTCAGGGGCATTCAAAAGAGCTCAGAAACTAAAACTAACACCAAGAAGACTGATATACAAAAAGCACCAGCTGTTCTTCCTGAGAACGTGAAGGATTTACTTGGAATTCAGATTGTCGAGACAATTGAAAAGACTCCCAAACTGGAAACCAAGGATTTCAAAAAAGCCCTGGTTAAACTTGAACTGGAAGACTCACCAATCCACTGGTTGCTTGAACTCTTACTCCAAGAAATGCGTGACCCCAAAAAAGGTCTTCCCAGAATTAAAGTCAAGGAGCTCATTAAAGAAAAAACTGGCGATATTCTCACTGAAGTAATGATTGACACCATTTTGCAAAAGTTGGATTCTGACCAGGAAGGAGTCATCAATGTTGACGATGTGCAGTCCTTTATCAACTCCAACGCCCCTATGACAAAGGAGGTCATGGTCTCGAAAGAGTTGATAATTATCATGTTTGCCAAATTGGCTCAAGCAGAGCTTCTCAACACGGACAAATTCTTTGAAAAGTACGGAATTAGAACCTACAAGAAGGTCAGCCTAGCTGAATTTAAGAACAAGATGTCTGAAGTCATTAAGCTACCTTCTCACTATGAAGCTGAGCTATGGGACGAATTCAACCATAATGGAACCGGATTCGTCGAAATCGATGAGATTATGGCTGCGGTGAATGAACACAGAACTGATTTATCAGACAAGGGTAAAGTCAGCTACAAAGCATCTGTCCAAAATATTTTTGAACATCTGATTTACAAAACCATTATTGATGATGACCAAGAAAGAGTCGCTCTTGAATCTAGAGCCAAAAATGAAGAAACTATGGAAACATTCAAAAAAATCCTCAAGGACAAAGGAATCAAGCCTCTCGAATTCTTTAACGTTGCATCAAAAGGAAGTCCCACTTGCACAGCTGTAGCCTTCAGAAATGCTGTTCTCCTCTACAAGACAAGCTTGACTGATGACGATCTTAGCCGTATCATCAAGAACATTGACGTCAACCAAAATCAAACTCTTGATTTAAAATTCTACGAAATGGTCTTTATGGATGATGAAGCTCTCCAATCCTTTAAAACCAAGTCAAGAGGCCCAAGAGGAGCTGAAGAAATCGATCCAGCCAGCTTAGGAAAAATCAAAGACCTCCTCTCTGAATTAAATAAAACTACTGCTGACTTCTTCAAAGAGTGTGATACAAAAGGAACTAAAGAAATTACCCTTGTCCAATTAAAAGCAGGAATGAGGCGTATGTTCCCTTGCAGCAGATTACACTACAGTAAATTTGGATTTTTGTTTCCAAACAATAATCTTTTAATTAGGCGACGTCTTGAAGGTTATGAGATCAATGGATGTCCAATATACCGGTGTTGTCACTGAAAAAACTTTCAATTCTGTCATGGTATGGTCGAATTTTAATCGATTCTTAAATTTCCAAATAATAGAGCAAGGCAAAGTCAGGAGGTAATATTATTAATGAGATTACCAAGGCAATCAACTCCGTTAATGACGATAATGCTCAAGCTGAAGATCTTAAAGATGCTATCAAGAAATTAAAGACTGTCATTTCCAATCCCAAATACCAAAACAAGCCAGAAGACCTGTTTAAATTGTTTGATTTGGATAAAGATGCAGTTGTAACGAGAGAAGAGTTCCTGAAAGCACTGGATGGACTTGATTCAAAGGTCTTTTTATCTGAAAGACAAAAGGTGCTTCTTGTGAACCTTGCCGATAAGAACAAAAATAACCAAATTGAATACGCCGAATTCTTGGACTTGGTCAGCCAAGTCAACCCTGACATGATTAAAGAACCAAAGAAAGACACCCTCAAGATTTCGATGCTTTTGGAAAGAAGAGCTTCAAGGAGTTCAAAACCAAGCAGTGTCGCAGAAATTCTTGACAATATTGATCAAGAAGCTAATGAGCAAAACTTTGCCAAATATATGGAATCAATTAGGCTCTCAGCAAGTGATTATTATAGAAGCGATTCCACTACTATCCTCAATAATCAGATTGCTGCTCTGAAAAGATGTTACGAAATCATTAAAGAGATGGAAAAAGGTGGAGTTCAAGCCTTTGATGATCCTGATTTCGGACCCAAGAATGAAAAAGATCATGCAGAAACATCAATCTATGCAAATCCAGAAGAGAGACCAGGCGGCTATCCTGATCCAGAAAATATTCTTTGGTTTAGACTCAAGGAGATTTGTCCCGATAAAAGACCTGTTTTCCTTGATCTTGACGTGAATACCAATGACGTTATCCAAGGAGAAATCGGAGATTGTTGGCTTATCGGAGGATTCAGCGTACTGGCTACTCAGGATGATTATATTAGAGGATTCTTTGACGCATCCGCTGCTCACCTGAAGGAGATGAAGGATAAAGAGATGACTGATGATGAAGCTTACGGCATGCAAACAGGTTTGTACCCTCCCATGTTCCATTGGCTTCGTAAATACGGAATCTATGTCATTAGATTCTTTAGAGATTACTCATGGAGATACGTCATCATTGATGATAAGCTCCCTTGCTACAAGTACGAAGAAGACTCTGCCCCAGTGCTGGTATTTGGAAAATGTAGAAATCACAACGAATTCTGGGTGCCTATTCTCGAAAAGGCCTATGCTAAACTTCACAGTTGCTACGAAAACCTTATTGCAGGCTACATTGATGATGGTTTGGCAGACATGACTGGTTTGGTGGCCAACAAGTTCATTCTTCAAGGTCCAAATGGTTTCCCAAGTTCCCAAGTCGGCTCTGCTGAAGCCTTGTGGCAAAAGCTCATGGAGTTCAGAATGAACAATACAATGCTTGGGTGCTCAGTCAAGGGCAACCCTGGAGAAACTGAACACGAAGTCGTGATGGATGGTGAGCCCGTTGGTATCTTGAAAAACCACGCTTACTCAATTATTGATGTCATTGAACTCCCCAATCCGAATGCCAGAAACGCTCACAAGTCCCATAGACTTTTGAGAATTAGAAACCCTTGGGGTACTAAAGAATGGACTGGAAAATGGAGTGACGGAAGTCCTAAACTTCTGCAAAATATCGCTAGACTCAATGGTTATTTGAGAGAAAGAGCGAAAAAGAAGAAGATTGAAGAGTTCGATCCTGAGGCTGATGATGGTACATTCTTGATCTGCTATAAGGATTGGAGATACATTTATCACAATTTGTACTGCTGCGTCAACTTCCCTGATGAATGGTCTGGTGTCAGATTTGAGGATGAGTGGACCAGCGAAAATTCTGGAGGCACTCCTCTTAAACCTGATCCCGATAATGTGAAAGCCTGGGCCAAAAATCCTCAATTCGTTGTCACCATCAACAACAAAACTAAAAAGACAACCAAACTGTTTATTTCCCTCGGACAAAAAGATGGTAGAACTGTGAGAGGAATGAAATTCCCCTTCAAAGATAATATTAACGCCGTTGTCTTCACAGTTGCCTCTTTGAAAGCAGGAGAAAAGAAACTTGAAGCGTAATTTTTATTCCCTTTTTGATACTAAAATTTTCCAAATAGGTTTGATGGTTCAAGAATTAAAAAGTTATCTGCAATTAAAGAATATAGAGATGTTTCAGTGGATATTGAACTTGAGAACGGTACTTATGTCATTGTCCCAAGTACTCAGAGAGCTGGTTCGACGGGCAAATTCTTCTTGAGCGTCTACTTCGAATGTACAAAAGAAGAAATTACCATCAAAAAGGCAGGCAGTGATTTGAAAGGTGAAGTCATTCAAGAAGAAGAGGAAACTGCTCTGACAACGGATAAGGATCTCAAAGCTGTGCTCAAATTAAAGACCCTTGCTGTTTTATGTGAGGATGAAATGGAGGCTTCTCTCGAAAGAAGTCTCTCAAAAATGAGAAAAGATAGTGGCGGTGCTAGCATCATGGAAGGTGGCAGCATAAACAGCGTAAATAGAATTTTTTCCTCAGAGATAGTTAAACTCTTCAATTAGATATCATCACCATTAAGAAAAGTGAAGTCACAAACGATATCTGGAAAAGGAGGAGATAAGACTCCAAGAAGTGTGATGGACTCAGAGCAAGCAAACAAGATGTTTAATGATATCATGAGAGGTATTGGTCTCAATGACTCAGACTTCTTTAGGCAAGGATGCACAACTATTTTGAATAGTGGTATGGCTGCCCTGAAGCGATGCCACGAAATCCTGAGACAAATGAATCAGGACGAAAAGAGAATCTGGATTGACACAGAATTTGGCCCTCCCACTAACGAGGAGGCTGGTCTCGAGTTTATCTGCAGCGACCCAGAAAATCCTCCTTACTGGATTGCTGATCCAGAAAGGACTGGTTGGCTTCACATCAAGGATGTTTGCCCTCCTGAGAAACATCCTCATTTCCTTGCTCACGGTGCTGACTCTGGAGACGTTATCCAAGGACAAGTTGGAGACTGTTGGTTTATTGGTGCCATGAGTGTTTTGGCCTCCAACAGCGATGCATATATTAGAGGAAACTTCAAGCCAACAGACGATAATCTGACTGAAATAGATGATGCAGAAGCTGAAGCCATGACAAAGGGTGTTTATCCTCCCATGTTCCATTGGCTCAGACAGTTTGGCATTTATGTTTTAAGATTCTTCAAAAACTATGGATGGAGATATGTCATTATCGATGATAGAATCCCCTGCTTAAAAGAAGAAGACGACTCGCACTCAATCATCTACGGCAAATGTAAAGCAGATGATGAATTCTGGGTGCCTTTAATTGAAAAAGCCTTTGCTAAACTTCACTACACTTATGAAGCCTTGGTCTCAGGATACTTGGATGATGGGCTGACTGATATGACAGGAATGGCTTCAGACAAAATCAAGATCCAAGACACTGTGGGAGCTAATGACCAGAAAAAGAAAGATGACTTTTGGAAGTTCCTCTTGGAGAAAAATAAGCAAGGCTCGATGATGGGTTGCTCAATTCAAGGAAAGCCAGGAGAAACAGAGCATGAGCTTGTCGTGGATGGTGAAAGAATGGGTATTCTCAAGAGTCATGCCTACTCTGTTATTGACGTGTTTGAGCTGCCCGCTCCCGAAGCCAAAAACTACCACAAGTCTCATAGAATCCTCAGAATTAGAAATCCTTGGGGTAATAAAGAATGGCAAGGAAAGTGGAGTGACAAATCCTCCAAATTTGCCGATAAAATTCACAAGATCGAAAAGTACATGAGAGAAGAGAAGATTAGAGATCCCGAGTACGAAATCCTGGACACAAACGCAACAGATGACGGAACATTCCTCATGTGCTACAAGGATTGGAGAACTTATTACACCACGCTGTTTATGTGTATCGATTTCCCTCCTCAATGGTCAGGATACAGATTCAAGGATCAATGGACTAAAGACAATTCGGGAGGATTCCCCAGCGGTAACGATGCAACAACCTGGGCCAAAAATCCACAGTTCATCCTTGAAGTTCCCAAACCAGCAAACATTTTTGTGTCTCTAGGACAAACTGATGGTATGAATTGTTTTATAAAATTAACTAAGATATCAAGGTCGACTTGACAAAGGAACAAAATTCCCCTTCGCAGAGAAAATCAATCCAGCTATCTTATTCGTTGTGAAGCTCAATCAAGGTGAAGAAAAGGAAGGAGTCAAAGCGTTAGTTCTATTTCGTTATTGTAAAACTCAATCCTTTTTTTTAGATATGATCAATCACGAGTTCTCAAGATGACTCAGGCCAAACAATACAGAGACAACACAATGTTTGTTGATCTTCCAGAAGCTGGAGCCTACGCTCTTATTCCAAGGTAAAGAAGAGCAACCACTTTCAAATGGATTAACTCTAAAATTAGTACAAAACTTCCTCGTCAAGTTGGTGATTTCTTCTTGAATATCTATTGCGGATTGAACAAAACTGAATTCAAACTTTATAAAGCCAAGTCAAATCTTAAGTATGAGATGATCCTCGAAGAGGAAGAGGGCGGCCAACACTTTGACGATAATCTCAAGCTTGTCTTGAAACTCAAGTACTGATTATTTGTATAGAATGTGAAACTAACCAATTATTATAGAGCTCGTGAGGTCATCTATGAAAGTGAAGCATACCTCCAAGAAAAAACTCTGTCTCAAATTTTTGATTAAACATATGTCATAATAATAATATATATATACGGAAGTAAATACCTTTATATGATTACTCAAACTCTATTTTTACAATTCTATCTATCTATCTACAAATTAATTAACTAAATAAGTCAATGTTACAAAATCATATATACCGAAAGAGAATGAAAACTCCGTTGTCTTGTTCTGTGAAAGCAGTAAAAAAGAAAAGAGAATCAAACCTTTTTTGGGGACAAACTTTTTTATCAAAATTTTATTTGAGAATTCGAGATGATTTCATATTTGAGCAAAGTGTTGATTTATTTAGTTCTGCCTGACAAAGATCAGAGGAGATTTATTTCATCTGATTTATGTCATTTCATAAGCAAATATTCTCAGGTCTTTTTGGAGATTTAAGAGGGAGAAGAAATGTACAGAATTGCAAGCCATTTGAAGGCATCATTCATTCTTAAAAAGGGGCAATTATCAATTTCCTTTTGGTATTATGACATTGACAGAAGATCAGTTAAAGATCAATTCTTGATTTCTGAGAACTCTTGATCTTGGGAATGACATGAAAAGGGTTCTTTTGAGAATGCAAAAATACTTTATTTCGGAAAATTTCTCATCAGAACGAATCATTCACTCTTTATGAAAAAAAATTTCTCAGATTTTTTTGGGAAAATTTTTTCCTGGACTCTTTGTTTGGAAATTTGGTCCTCAGATGTTTCTTAGTCTGATTTCCTTATGTCAGTAAATTTTTTTCAGGGTCTTTGAGGTTCCACAAAATGTCTGGACTGTCTAGCCAAAAATATTTTACCAGTTTTTTCTGAACTTGACTAGACTCCACAAAACCCTCAAAAATAAATCATCTAAAGAGAATTCTGTAATGTCAATTTTTTTATTGGTCAGTCCGGAGTCTAAATTTTCAAAAGCGCCCAAATAACCTGATCTTTTCCCTCTTTAATTCTACTCAAGACTAAATTTGGGCTTATTTTTATGATAAAAATAGACTAAAATAAAGGAAGAGTTCGAACTAAATGGTCCGTCGAAATTGATATTTTCCCTTTATCTAAACGTCGAAATACCAGCAATAGTGCTGATTTCTTCTTTATTTTGCAGAGTTTTATTTTGAGAATTTTTGTTGTGTAAATAAAAAGATTATTCACTCTGGGAAAAGCTGAAACTCCTGATGTTCCTTCTTTTTTTCATCAGCTGTGGAAGCTGCAGCTCAACAAAGTCTTATTTGGATGAAGAAAAATAATGCGGTAGTGCAGAAATAAAAACTAAGCCTCTCTATGAATATCGCTCAGTTGAGCCCAAAGATTTTATCAAAAACAAAAATCTTGATCAACTGTCATTTGGTGAGTTGATTTTCCGAGGAAGAAATTTTTATTGATTTATCAGAGAGAATTTCTCATTCCATTCGAGAATACGAGGAAAGCAAATTTACTCAGTTCTCTCTTATTCCGGATATCATTAATACCAAAATTCATCATATTTCAACCCAAAGCTTTATGCATACAAAATGAAATTTTTTCCCCCGCCAGAGGAGAAAAAAAAACCTTCTGGGTTTTCTCAAAGCGCTGAATTTAATTTTCAGTTTGGTCTTCGAATTCCAAGGCGGCTTTTCGAAATATTTATTTAACCATCATCTCTTCGACTCCTCTATAATCAAACGCCAAAAAGCCTTCATGATAATGAAGCTCAAAATCTCTACCTTTCTTTTTCTTGTTAGCTTGCTAATCGCCCCAAATATTTGCCATCAAATTCGCTCGACGAATCAAGATCGCACTTGGGCACTGATCTTTGACCAAAGTGATGCTCTCTTTGCCAACCCTTCAGAATTTGAGCAAAGTGGCAATCTCTCAATCATCCATCAAGGAATTCCTCAAAAGCAAGTGCCTTTTTCAGCAGACTTCCTTTCTCAACCAGGAAATTTATTGAAATTAACAATAGAAGCCGGAGAGAATATCGAAGTTCAAAGCACAATACAGCTCCAATTTGCCGACCCAAAGAATGACACTTTGATTCACAGATTGATATTTCCCTCTTTGGCATCTTCCTCTTTTTCTACTCAAGATCAAAAGAAATTGAATGCACTCACAAAACTTGATAGAGCGTTAGAGTATGCGTGGATTGCACTTTCCTGCTTTGAACCCTCTGGATTTCTGTACATGAGCACTAAACTTTATCGAGAAACACTGGAGCTTTTCAAAAAAACTAATGTTCAGTATGGAGCCTGGATGACCCAATATCTCCGCACGAACAGCAATAAAAACTCTGGGTTCAAAGCTCCCAACATGTTTTCTATTCTTATTCAAGATAACCGAGTCACCTCAGGATGGAACCGAAAGGAGGAAAATGAGATGCCATTTGATGGAATAAACCCTGAAAGAACTGATGATCTCACCATTCCTTCGTCATATTACATCACAAACTATGATGCTTTCCCCCTGTTTATGGATAACTATGGCATCCAGATAACTGTATTCCTTGCGATTCTTGTCCTCATCATCGTTTTTGAAGTGATAAACTGGCCTCTGAAAAAGCGAAAGCCGAGTAGAGTCCAGCTTTTTTTCCAAAAAGTTTTCAAGTTTCTCAGATGGAATTTGCTTATTGCTTGCATCATTGGATCATTTCAGAGTCTCTTATTCTTCTTGATGGTTCAAATCCAATCATTTGTTTTTGAAAAACAAGAAGGCAGTCTTGACTCGCACACTAAAATCAACTTTTGGTTCGCTATTGGAACAGCCATTATTCTTTTATTGCTCTTCCCTTTATGGCTCATCCAAAGAACCATCTCAGTTTCTAAACAACAAGATACGAATCCCTTTTACAGGTTTATCTTTAAAGTGTTTAAATCTGAAAGAAAGGCGCTATTGTTTTTCATGACTATTCTACTTGTCAGAGCAACTGCGTTTGCAGCACTGACTTTATTCTTAAAAGACCATCCAGTCGCTCAAATATCGACTTTGGTGGGACTCAGCATCCTTTGCATGATCTCTGTCTGCATCCTTCGGCCATTCCAGAGAGCTTTCTATTTCATCTTTCAAATTTTCAACGAGGGAGTCTTGATTGCCTACCTTTCAACACTGCTCTATCTCGTCTATCAAGTTGAACGTAATACCCTTGAAAGCAATGAAATCAACATTACAAGCAATGTCTTTGTAGCTTTTTGGCTTCTTGTGCCTACTCTCGCCATTGTTTTCGGAGCCTATAATCTTGTTTCTATTTTGGTCTCAGCCAAAAAGCCAAAGCTTCCTTTATCCAACAACTCGGTGCCTGCTGAGACTGAACAGCAAGCCTTTAGCGAAGCCAAAGTTTTTTCAGAACTTTTCAAGGTGACGACGACTGATGAAGAGGAAAGTCAAGAGGATAGTAATGAGACTTGCGCAAAAACTCAGAACAATGATTTGAACAGTGAAAATCATCGTTTCAGTAAAGAGGAAGGCGTGAGTGTACTGACTATAAAGTCAAAAGAAGAGCCTTCTACTTTCCATAGGAGAATACCTTTGAGTTTATCAAATATTGAAGCAATTATTGAGGATGCTGCTAATGAACAGGGAAGTGCTGATCCCATTGGAAATATACAAAAGTTGGATTCAGAGAATAACAAAGAAGAAGTAGTCAGTGTACTGACGATCAAATTAAAAGAAGAGCCTCCAATAATCCAAAAGAGATTGGACACATCTCATAGTAGTATCAGTATTTTCGGACCACAACAGTCAGCTCAAGCTTCTGCAATGCGTAGAAAGTCGATTCAACAAACAAATTATGAAATTCCTTCAGGACTAGGCAGCATACAAGGAGACGAATCAGAGCGAGCTCAAGATCGAACAAAATCCCAACCGATAAAATTAAGCTTTGGTCCTCCTGTCCAAAGTAGAGAACCCTCTGAAAAACAAAGCAATCCTCGAAGGAGAAAGAAGATTTTTGAGATCGAACCCCGCAGTCGGGTCCAGCCGAATATTATGCAAGAAGGCTTCCGATTGGCCAAAGAAAGATATCAATTCAGTGATAATTAATTAATCAATCAAGTAGAATTTTTCCTCCTCTATAAATTACTAAATATTTTATGCACTATGTATTGTAATGATGTTAATGTAAATATGAGAATTCCCTATTAGAGTTATTTTATGTTGAAAAGATTACTGATATTGAGAGAATTCTTTTTAGGATTTCTTGACCAAATGATGTGAAAGTTTTATCAGTTAATTTTTGAATTATCAGTTTTTTTCGTTGAAATATAATTTCGGAAAAACTTTTTGAACTCGTCCAAATAGAGATTTCTTCATCCTTTGAGAGAATCAATTATTTTTACTTTGAATGAATTTTTTTTTGCGTTCTGAATTGAGCAAACAAATTCTTCTGATTCTAACCATTTTTGTTTTTGATGATTGATTCTGAAGATTCACTCTGAAAATAAACATAAATCTTTTTCTTGAATGAAACCAAATCATCTGAAGTTCTTAACTTCTCAAAAAGACAAAGATTTCTTGAGTATAGAAGGAGAAAACAAGTTATCTGTTTCACATGTATCAAAGTGATTATAAACTCACGTGACCAAATTGTAAAGTGCTTTTCAAAGATTTAAATTATTTGAAATTTTCGAGAAGATGAGTTAAAAAAAGCGGATTTGATGTCATTGATCTGAGCAGGAAATTTTGTCTGATTCAGAACAGCAAGGATTCCTTTTTAAGAAATTTTTTGTTGAAGAGGAATTAGGAATTGGAATTAATTGTAGCTTTCAAGAAAGAAGAAGAAGAAGGATCACAAAATGCCCACGCATATCATACGAGGGTGAAATAAAGAGGAAGTTCTCCTGCAATTTTTTCTAACCTCAATCTCTCTAGTCTAGTGATGTTTTGGAAGATTTTTTGCGATGTTATAATTTGGGTCAATTCGAACAACAAAAACAACAAACTTAATAATTTAAAAATTCCGCGTGATATCATCATTCTGTTTATGTATCATCATCAGTCAATTACAAGATTGATTTTATTTTTCCGACTAATGACTCAAACTTCTTGAAAACCACCAATCAAATCACTATTTCCAGAGGTCAAGACAGTTGAGCGTGTTGGGAGATTAGGATGGTATTGTTGTTGCAAATAGATGAAGTTCTATGGAGTTTGAATTACAATAAAGGAAAAAAAACTTCAATTAGCTCAAAGCTTCTAATAAACAGGAAAGTCGAATTTTGTTGGCACAAAACTAAATTAACTCGAGTTTAATTTTGTTGGCAAAGCAAATATTCGAGTTGATGAAAAAACCACCTTCTGGTTCTATTATCTGTAAGAAAAATTTAGAAGGGCTTTTATTCAGAGGACGCCAAGCAAAGTCCTGAAAATCATGAAAATAAGCGTTCAATTTGAACGAGTAAACCAAAAACAACAACTAGAAACTCTGTTTGACCTGAAAATTCACCATATTTGTTGACATTTTGACGGAAGAGAGGAGAATGACTGAGTTCCTCCTTTATCCGCTCAAAATTAAATAAGAAACTTGATTCATATGTTTTCTAACTCATAAGCTGAGTGATTTTCCGATGTAGGATCAATGTAGATAGATACAATAGGAAAATAATCAGCAATCTGTCTAGCAAACTCGTCAAACTTGAAAGGAGCAGTTCATTTACAGCATCTCAATTGTCTTTCCCACGTGAGGTTTGAAAAATTCAAGCTTGATGACACCTATAATGATTGATAAATAATGTTGGCAAAATTCATGACGTGAATCTAAAATATTATGCCAACAAATTTTGATTCAAAAAATGTTTTTAAAGAGAAAACGGTCTTTGGAATCAAAGAGTTCCTGTTCCTCCCGAAAAGCTACTTTCTGTCGCATCATCTCTACAAGCCGTTCCGAGCTTCTTTCTAATATTAGCAAGTAGGTTTTTTATTCTTGCTTGTCGTCTCATTTTGACTGTGGCGTAAGGCATTCTCTGTTTGTTCATTCATAATGAAGGATTGATTAAATTAAGTGAGTTTACAAATTAAAATTAACTAAATCAAAAAGTAAGGGTCACTGTAAATGTCAGACCAAGCTTCTTTACGTCAAGGAGAGGAAATAAGCATGAAGCAGAACCTCATAACTCTTTTTGATCAACAAAATACAACTGGCATCTTGGATCAAACCCGACAAAACGCTCAAGCCTTCTACTTTACATTATCTCTCATTCAAAGCGTGATTGGTTCAACTGGTCTCCAGAAGGCTGAACAGCGATACATCATCGCCCTTTTGTATGTTTTAGCTCAAGAGTTTGGCATTCCTGTTGCTCTGGCTCTTGAAAATGAGGAGTTTTGTTTATTCTTCGAGAGCTGCTTTAAAACCGGGCAAATGAATGAAACAGCAAACCTTCTTGGCTCGCTCGTCAATCTGTTTTATTCAGAGAGCGAAAAGGACTTTATCCCTCTGACCTCGGATCTCTATAAAAAGCTGCTGGGCCAGGATGAAGTCCCGCTCCAGAAAAGAGTGAGGAGTGAATTCTTTGAGCTCTATAAAAATGCTCAAGAAATTTTGAAAATTCAAAAGAAGGGCCTCGAAACTGAGGACGCAAAAACCCTCTTGCTATTCACCATAAAGACCTTAATTGGGAAGAGTAACTTTGAGAACCCAACCTTCAATTCTTTGGAAAGCCATCTCCTCTATCATTCACGGGAGGAATTGCTTCAAGTTTTGTCCCTGCTTGAAAGCGAAAAAGAAGAGGCCAAGAGATTAAAGAAGCTGAAGGAATTGGAGGCTCTGCTTCCTAAAGAAGAGCAATTAGAAAACAGAATTAACTTTTTCCAAGGTGAAAACCTTCCTTTTTCCGAAAGCGAGCAAAATGAGTACAAGGACTACTCCTTCCCCTTCAGTGAGTCTCTCGAGAAAACCCTCAGCAAAACAGTTTGCTCTTTCCTCAACCAGAAAGGGGGAAGAATTTTTATAGGCATCACCGACAATAAAGTTGTCAAAGGAATTCTCCTTACCCAAAGCCAAAAGCAAGAATTTATTGCGTTGATGAACAGACTATTGTCAACTTTTGAGCCCTCAATTGTTGGACAAGAGCTTGTGAAAATCTACTTTTTGCCAATTTATGATAAAACAAGCAATCAGATTATCCCTAATTTACATGTTGTAAAAGTCGTGGTGCTCCAAGGCGATCCCCACGATATATATAGCGTCTCAAAAGACGTTCTTCAATGTTATGTGAGATACGAAGACCAATCAAAGCTTTTGTCTGCTGTTCAAACAAAAGAGGCCATCATTGAACGTTATGTCCAAGCAAATTCAAAAACTAATAACAATTCACAGCTCAGAAACAACCAGACCAGTTACTTGGCAAGAGACGATTCAGCAATTGACTCAAATCCTTTCCAATTGGCCAGCATCCTGGAAAATCCTCATTTTGAAACGCGTTCAAGAAACGAAAGTGTCACAAGCGCTTACGATATGACACCTTTTGATATGAACATCTCTGTTGGGTCAAAGTGCGACCTTGATCAAACAATTGCTGATATGAACCGCCGAAGGGACTCCTTGAAGGGAAGAACCTCCAACTACGAGGAAACAACCATAGATTCGACTTATACTCAGGTTTTGAGCGATGCCCAAGGAAGATCTTACGTTCCCTTCCTTGAAGACACTTCCTTCAAAGATCGATCTTCTGATAGCAAAATCTTGGAAGACCTCAATTCTAATAGCTTCAACTTCAACTACACAAAGCCTGGCCGAAAAAGTCTCCCAAAGAACTCTAAAGAAAAATCAAACTTCAATAACAAGAGTGAGATTCTCAAAATCTCAGAAGAATTCCCTAAAGTCAAAGCTGAAGCTTATAGTTTCTCAAGCGCGCTTTTCAAGGATGAACGAAAAAGCATTGACTCTTCTTCCAACAAGAAAAAGTCTGCGAAGAATGAACCAAAACAATATTATTCCCATATTCTGGAGACTGTAAACAGCTTACAAATAAATGGCACCAATGCAATGAAGGTCAATGAGATATTTATTGATGGGCTTCCAACCACCTGGACTCAGGAAGCTTTTGAAAAATTCGTGGAAGACCTCAACTACAAGTCTGTCCTTTCGTCAAGGATGTTTAAAAAAGACACCGGCCACTGTAATGGAAAGGCCTTTGTAAACTTTACCGATAAAGAAGAAGCAAAGCTATTTGTTGAAAAATACGATGGATCAGCAACATTTGGCAAACCACTCAAAGTAAAGTTTAAATAAAGACGTTTTGTTTAATATTCTTTCTAATTATTTTTGTACTTTTAGCAACAACAACAAAAAACAGGTTTTCGTTCTCATCATCATCAATCTTCTAGATGTCTATTTTTTATAGAGGTTGAATTGTAACAAATAAATCAGTGATTATTATTGAGTAGTTCATAGTCGTTCGTAGTTCATATCAATCTGTCTATCTGTCTGTCCCTATCCTTCCTTGCACACACAATTTAAAAGAAGAAAATAAAAACTCCTTTTCCTTTGAGTTAAAAGCAAGAAATTGAGAAAATCTTGACTGGCAAGGGTTTAATTTTATCTCTTTCTTAGAATTCAAGAAGAAAAATTTACTGTATGTGTCTGTCGATTTTTCAACTTGAAATCATATTTTTCAGTATCAAGTGAGTATATTTCATAACAATCAAAATGAGCATTTAAACTTTTCGCTTTCTTCCTCTTCCTCTTCAAAATTCAAAAAATTTATATTTTCCAATTTCCTTGACCTCTTGCTGAGATGAGAATAACTTGAAAGTATCCAATGGAAAATTGATCCAATCTAAATTATTCATTTGGGTCTAAAAACAAAATAATCTCATCCCATTCATTAAAGATAAAATTGCTCAAATTAGACTCTTAGTTGCTTGAATTTTACTTTGCAACGATTTTTCTGAACATTCTTTTTTCTTCTTTCATTTGAGAGAAAATGCCTTGAATTATTTGTAAATTTTTTCAACCAAAATCTTGATTTGAAGGAAAAATTTTCAATTCACATTTCTTGCTTTTTTTCAGAAATCTTCTCTTGTATTAGTTAGTTCTATTTGAAATTTCATCTTTCAAACGAGACGAAAAATCTTGAGAAGAAACAATTTTGACCAATTCCTTCTTTACCGAAATTTTGTTGATTTGAAAGATCTAGAAAATTGAAATATCATTGAAATTCAATATTGATGAAGATCGAAAATCTTTATTTTTTCCTTCAAATTGAAGATTTCATAAAAATCAGAAGAAAGCCTCTAAAAATTAATGAGAAAAAGAGACTTGATGAAGATTCTTCAAAGAACACTAAAGCCAATCCTCGCAAAGGGGAAGAGAAAGCTTTCAATGAAGTCAAGTCATAAACTTTACGCAAACCATGTTTTTAATACATATAGAGATCGCTGTTGAAAAATGTCTTTTCATGGTGAAAATAAAATGAAATAAATCCATTAAATAGTGAACAAAAAAATAGTTGATGGCACAGAAATCTTATTGCTTTGCAACTTTCACAAAAATCACAGTTGATGAGCTCTTATTTCGAATCATTATTTGGGTTCAGATTACTGTTTATACTTTCACTGACTGAAGTAGTTTTTCCATTCGAGTCGATTTTCTTTCGATACATTTCGACCCTCGAATTAATTTGATTTTGTTTTTCCTCAATTGCTTGAATTAACATCATCAGTCTCTCGTATTTAGACTCCTGCTTTTTCATATTGTTGTTACATTCTTCGAGGGTATCTATTGTTGTCAAAAGCTCATCTCCCAGTTTCTCCGCTTGGTCGAAATATTGATCTTCAAACTCCTTCTTCTTTTTATTAATCAGTTCTGCGTCATTAATTGCGCTTGCATCGTCTGCAAATAACGCATCACCCCTGCTCATATTGACCGGGTTTGATTGGCTGTAAGCCAGCTCAATGCCTGTTTCATCTGGCCTCTTTGTCAACCTTTCGCTTTCATCAGGGAACTCTAATTCTCTATCAGCTCCTCCAATAGAATCATTTCCAATACTCAGTGGATGCTCTTTGGAGGATTTTTTTCCCATTCTTTTGACGTATTTCATCTTCCACTTCTTTCCAACTCCCTTTTCGAGGAAAGTCGATATTTCTCTTTCGAATTTATCGGTTGGCTTTTCATACATACGATTAGCATAATCTGCAGCGTTCATTGCGCTGCTTCTGAAGTGACTTCCAGTAAAAATATGCGCTCCTGTAGTTGTGTCATCACGACTTCTCTTCTTGAGATCAATCAGTCTTTTCTTTTTGTCCTTGGCGTCATTCACGAGATTATCCTTGACTTCCTGATAGCTATTGAGAATATCAGTAAAGGTTTCTTTTTCGATGGAAAACAGCGAACATCTTGTCTGAGCTTGAGCAGTTGTTATTCTTGCAATGTTTTGCAGGACTTCAATATCTCCAAACATTTCTCCTTCAGAAACAACGTACAAAGGAACACCTGTCTTGCCCTTTAAGTGAATAATTCCTGAAGTTAAGAAAAAGACGTCTTCGGGGTATTCATTTTCTCTGAAAAGAATTTCTTTCGGGAGCAGTTCAATTGGCTTGAGACTTGGAGCCATCTTCAAGATAAAGTCCACGTCCTTGTCTTTCAAGAAAGGCACGCTCTCGACGACCTTTGCATTAATGTTAAACATTAACTGGGCCTTGAGAGTGAAAGGAAGCTCATTTATGAAGCTTTGATCATGCATAGACGTTCTTGGATTATGCTTATGGTTGGATTCGATAAACTTTTTGACTTTCTGAACAAGTTCTTCAGGCAGATTGGTCTCTTTTGCGAGAGTTTTGAAGGAGTTAATTTTAGCTTTAAGTGTTGTCTCAAAAGTATCGGCTTCTTCGACAACAGCTCCCAGATTGGAAATCATAAAAGAATAGACGGCTGAACCAATGTACATTAAAATAAGAGCCATGAGTCTTTCTGCGTTAGTATTGATGGTAATATCGCCAAAACCGACTGTAACGATAGTTTGGGTTGCCCAGTACATGGCATTTGTGTAGAGATCAAGCGAAGACAAGTCCTGATTATCGTTCAAGAAAATCCATGTTCGGTTTGATCCGTCGATTTTGGCAAGCAGCACAAAGATACAAGCTGAAAAATGGACGAAATAGATGAGTAAAACTAGAATCTTGATCAGTCTGATAATTGTTGGGCTGCGTTTAGCAAGAAAAGGGATATCTTTCCAGCCTTCATAGGCTGCAATAGAAATCAAGAATTTTACAACTCTGAATGCGGTGAGAAGTCTGAGGATTCTATGGTCTTCGTTGCCTGGTTCGAAATCAATTGATAGAGCAATTGCATTTACGGGAACCGCTGCAACTAAATCGAAAATAAAGAAGGTCAAACAATAATGTGTCACGATTGACTTTAGATCTGTTACAAGCTCATCTCTTTCATAGTAAGCCAAAAAGAAATTGATGATAATATCAACCAAGAAGCATGCTTGCATGACAATTTCAATGTAAAAGAGAAAGTCTTTCGAGAAAGACAAAAGGCAAACTCGAAAGACATAAACAATGACGAGGTACAATGTGAGCAATCTCATCAGGCGGTGCCAGTAGATAATCGACTTGCTGTTGGGAAGAAGACATTTAATATTCTCCTCTGCTTCCATTTTATCAGCTGTAGACTCATCAATACCGTAGTTTTTGTTGAGAATTTCTTTCTTTTGCAAGGCCATTCTACCGATAACCTTGGCTTTTTTGGCAACTTTCCATTTCGAAACAGCAGCTTGAGTCTTGTCAATTGCATCCAACATTTTCGATCTCCTTCTTCCCTGTATTTTTGAAAGTGGGGTCGATTCTACATCCTTTGCAGATTCTTGCGCTGGCTGGGGTGCTTCATCTTTGTTTGCTGCCGGTTCTTCCTCAGAGTTTTTCACTGCAGGAGGAGGAGCTTGGTCTTCATTCTTTGGATTTTCTCTGGGGATCTCTAGTTCAACAGCAATGGGTGTAATTGACCTGATTTTGTTTTTGAGTTTATCATCACTACCAGGAGACTTGTTTTCCCCATTTGGAGATCCATCGTCAGGTATTGAAGGCATCTCAAACCTCTGAAACATTTCAACTGAATTAAAATTAATTATAAAAAAGTTTCAAACTATTGTCGAGTGGAATTGGAATTGGGTTATTTCCCAGGATTGTGTGTAAATAAACTCTCCTTTAATTCGCAAAGCTTCGGGCTTTCTGTTTCAGAAAAATCTAAATTCATCTTTATTTTTTGGAAAAGAAGGCGTTTGAAAAGAATGTGTCAATGAAAACGAGATTTAGATTGTTTTTGAGCCAATTGTCAATGATAGATTGCTGATTAAGTTCAGTTTAAAAAAACATTTCAATAGGAGGTGTTTTTGGTATTGAAGAAATACATTATCTCAAAACTTTGGAAAAAAGTGAATTTCAACAAATTCTTGGAAAAAGAAAATATTTCTTTTCTGTTGAAACTGAATTTATTGCTTTTATTTTATTTAATTTCCTACTTCAATCCGGCTTCTGAAACGTATTTTGGAGTTTTAAAGGAGAGAAGTGAGGAAGAGGCTGAATAATTCTAAACACTTTATTAGGAGTTTACAAAATGTTCTTGATTAAAGAATAATAGAATTAAGTATAGAATTTATATAGTAAGATTTAATGATGAGATAAATATCAATCAAAGTCGAAATATTAATGAAAGTCACAAGAGGACCAATTCCATTTTCTATCGATAAGAAATTTATCGAAATAATATTTTAGGACCCATTAGGATGAGACACTTGCTACTTTTGACAAAAGTCAGCAAAAAACTATTTTAAGAATCAAGGTGTCTTTGTTCACGGTTGACAAATTCAGATTTGCTGAACCTGAAAGTTTGTAGATTCTAATCAAGAAAATTCCAAAAAATCCGTCCGCGCTTTGATTTTGAATCTGCTCTTAAGACTCTGATGGATGTTGAGAAAATTTTTTCATTTTCTGAAGAGAGAGAACTGAAATTGATCCTTTTTGTTTTTATCCCAAGAAATTTAGTGGAAATCTTCACGAGTTTTGTTCATTTTTATTAGAGCTTCGAAGATTTCGCAGAGCATACAAAGCCAAAGTTTCATGTTAAATTCTTCAAGCTCTAGTAGAACCAGGCAATAAACACAATGTGACCCTTGCATTTTCTCAAGAGAAAGAATGCGAAAACACGTTTGAAAAAATTGTTTCTTTCGAATTTATGAGTCTATTTGTTAAAATAAAATTCGAAGAAAAATGCTATTAAAAAAAGTACTTTCTCTTTATCCTGTGGCCTTGAGACGAGCTTTCAGTTCAACATCCAGCTCAATCGAAACCTATAAAATCACAGCCTCAAATACTCCACAAAACGGCACAAGTTATATTTCTGGAAAAACAAATAATGAAAACAAAATTGGCAATGCCTTGGAAACTGTTTTAGCTGCTTTATCTGGGTGTGGAAATACTACAGCTTGTTATTATGCAAAGACTTTAGGTATTGAAATTCGCAACATGTCTTTCCAAGTTGAGGCTGATTATGACCCAACTCGTTTTGTTTATGCTGGTAAAGAGCCCAATATATTTTCTCAAATTCGCATGAATATTGAGGTCGATACAGACGGAGCACAAGAAGATGTTGACAAGCTCCGCGATGTTGTTGCCAAACATAGTCCTATACAAAATATGCTCAGCATGTCAGGAGTTGATATTCAATCCAATTGGATTAAAAAGAAGAAACATTGATATTGTATAAACTGTATAAGTTGCATAACTTTCCTGCTTCTTTCTATCGTGAAAGTTTGACAAAAACATCTTTGGATTTCTGCATACTATAGAAATTAGACAGTTCTCTCAACTTTATAAATTTTGAAGAGAAAGGAAGGGAAAAAAAATAAATTTAGACTCAAATTTTCTCATCTAAATAAAATTCCTTCTCTTTCATTTTTGAAAAATAATTTTCGTGTTTAAAAAAATCAGACTGGAAAAAGAAATCTGAAATTTTTTCAATTTGTTAATTTTTTTCAAGCAAAGCATTTTAATTAAATTCTTTTAAAAAATCGTTCTTGAATTTATTGAAATTAAAATTTTTTCTTTTTTTGAAAATCTTTAAATGAATATTTGAAAGATAAAGTTTTTAACTCCAGATCAAATTTTTAAACAAGAAAACACGATAGAGTGTCATTTATTCATATATGTGTGGATTAAGAACGCAGAATGAAACAACCCATTTTAACCTTGAAATAGTCAATATTAAAAAGTAAAATTATTAATATAAAAATCAAGATTGACCAAATTAACAACGAATCAATTCAATTTGAAAAGATTTTGAAATCTAGAGATCAAAAAATTTATGCGGTTCCCATTTTATTCAAGCAGAGAAAGAAGAATCTTTTGTTGACTTCTTAGTTGGAGAGAACCTTCATTAAAACTTCAAATAATTTTTTTTTATGATATTTTTTTGGAAAAATCAAAACCTATTGAGAGAAAAGAAATTTTTTAAGTTTCCCTTTTTTTTGAGTTCCTCTCAGTCCAACAATTTAGGTTGCCAAAAAAGAAATGACCACATAAGGAATGGGTTGAAAGAACTGTAATTAAACTATTCTTTTGTAAAGTCTTGATTGGAAAATTTTTTGAAAATTTGTGAACAAAAAGGAAGTTATTTGCTCAAAAGCTTGAAAGATCAGTTTTTTCCTCAGTTATGGCAATGAGTAAAATCCGATGTAAAATGGAACCAACTCGAAAAAAAAAATTCTCTCAAAATAGATAAAAATTCAAATCGAGACTCTGAGGAAAATCCAATTCTTATGTCGAATAAAAATCATCCACAACAACAAATTTTATACGAAGGGAAAAGCTTGATGCATGCATGGAAGGTGAATTGTCATGAGGCATTACATCAAATCAGCTTCCAAAAAGGTCCTTTTCACCTTCCAAAAATAGTGTTTAACATTGCCAAAGTGGCTTTTAAAGCTTTACAAAGAATCTCCAATCAAAAAATGCACTTTGTTGACCAGGGAATAAAAGTTAATGATAAAGAATCATCAGAGTATCTATTCATTATCCATTTTCTTATTTCAAAAGAGACCTGACGAATGGTGAACTGAAGAAAATCTTTCAAGATTTAGAAAATCAAATTAGAAAACACAAACTAAATCCGCCAAACAAGTTAAATGTTAGTTTGGAAGGGTAACCTTTGACAAGATTATATTCACTTATCCATTGAAGGTGCTCACAGATAAGCAATCGTGGCGTCACTAATCTCATAAGTGAAGTAATCGAAATCAATCGAAATCTCAATGATTTGCATGTCGATTTCACAAGGTAGAGAGGTCCTCAAACCACTGGTTTTCAAACTTGACAAGCTGTAAGAATGTCAGCAATAAAGGAATAGAAGCCATGACTCAACTCATGAGTAAAAACATGAAAAAAGTCTCCCACATGAGCCTAAATTTTGAATAGTAAGGAGTAGGGAGCTCCATCTTAAATTTCTAGCTGTGAGAAGATAACAGACAAAGGAATTACTTTCTTGGCACAAAGTTTCAAGAACAATATTCAAGCTTTCATTCATCTCGAAACATTCAAATTAAATCTGAATTCGTAAATAAGTGGATATTTCTATTGGATCTGAGATGTTTTTCTAGCTGTTGGAGAGTTACCGATCAAGGAGTACTATCAATAGAAAAAGTTATAAGAAAGTATCTTGTGAATCTGAAGCATCTGGAGTTGTCAATTAGTTCGTAAGAAAAAGCTTTTTGGCCTCTTTCTGGATTCTCAAACCTTCAAGGTGTCAGAAAATTTCTGATAAAACAATACGACAGATGACAATAAGCTTTCTTCAACTTGACAAACTGAGATTTCTCTCTTTAGATTTTTCAAAGTACCTGGTAAAGGATTTTTCTTTTTCTCATCACTCCAAAGCCGTTCAAAAACAGGAGACAGAGATCTAGAGCTGTTAGCAGAGAAACTTGGAAGTTGCACAAAAAATTTAGAGGAATTAACGCTTGATTTCTCCAGATGTTCAAAGTTGACAGATTCTGGTGTGACTACATTAAGTGATGCAATCGCAAGAAACTTGACTCACCTTACAAAAGTTTCAATTAATTTTGATTCGTACATTCTCTTGTTTTCTTCTCCTGACCCATTATCAGATGTAAAGAGATTACAGAGACTGGATTTTTAACTTTGCTTGAAAATTTTGACCAGAATTTAGCTCATCTTCAACAATTGTACCTTGATTTTTCAGGGTCATTTCAAACAAGAATCTTACATTTCTGACTTGATTCGATAGATGTGACAAGATATCTGATCAAGGAGTTGAAGATTTTGGGCAAAATTGTCATCATCACCTGGCTCGATTAAAGCATTTTGGAATGGATCTTTCAGGGTAAGCTTTTATTGCTATTTTTATTTTTAAAAATTTTTATTTTGTAGATGTAGAGCTATCACCGATCAGGGTATAGCAAGTTTTAGTGAGGAAATTGGAAGTTGTATGAGAAATTTGAATTCTCTTGAACTGAATTTCTCGCGGTATAAGCAATAGAGTGTTGGACATAGAAATGATATTTTTATAGTTGTGAACTAATAACGGATCTTGCAATTATCACTCTAACTGGAAATATCACTCATAACTTAAAGAATCTGCATGGCCTGAATCTCAGTTTTTCAAGGTCTAAAACCCTTGTAAAGTCAATTACCTAATTGAGCAAAGTTGTGAAAAAATCACCTCTCAAGGATTTTGCATGTTGGCCGAGAACATCAGTTTCAAACTTTCCAAATTAACTCATCTGCTGCTTGACCTTTCCAAGTATTTTTTGGTCATTGATTAATATGAAAATTAAAAAAAGCTGTGAAAGCTTGAATGATTCTGGAATTGAGAAAATCTTTGAAAGCATCTTCTCTCACGCTTTCAATCTTCAAACTTTTGTGTTCAAATCTTTAGGGTCTCGAGTCTTTGATTGTCTCCTCCTATTTATGAATCAATAGGTGTAACACAATCACAGATAAAGGAATTGCAAGTCTTGCGTCAAAATTCAATTCATCTTCTCTTGTAAATCTCCAATCTCTCGAACTTGATTTTAGTTCGTAAGCAAAATAGAAAAAATAATTGTTTTAATGTTTTATAGGTGCTCGAAAATTACAACTGCAGGGCTTATACAACTTACCGAAAGCGTAAAAATAAATCTCTTGAAACTACTCCGAATTACACTTATTTTCTCTGAGTATTATTGAGTTGTATAGAAAGGAATATTGACCTTAAATTTAGCTGTAGGAAAATTACAAATCAGTCAAAACAACTTGCAAAAGAAAGCCTCCGAAAAAGCTTCAATGACTTCCAGGAAATCTCTTTGAAGTTTTAATTCTATACTATTTTCAATGTAATTAAAATTGTTCTGATATGACTAAACTTTTCATATGAATTTTTTAGGTTTATAATATAGGACTCTTAAATTCTTGTCTTTTTAACAAAACCCTCATCCAAATTGATTAATAGTAAGAGAATAAGAAGAAATTTTGATCGAGGTTTATTTAAGTGAAAGCATAGAATTATCAATTATAACTTGATAAATAATTTGTACTAAAAAATTTTCTCATAGAGAAAAACAAACAAATCAAACAGTTCTCTTTATGTTTCTAGTTTCCGGCTCCCATGTTGCAGACAATTTGAAGGGCTTCTAATGCATCAGCTTTGAGTTTCAAAGATATCTTGGGATCCAGCAAAAGATCGTTTCTAAACTCGAATTCGACTCCTTGTCTTTTGACTGGATATTCAGCAAACAATAAACTAGCTTTTTTACACTCAGGGGACCAAAAAGAATTTACGCTTCCAAAGTAGCGAGGCCTTGTTTTCCATCATAAGGCTCATTTAATGCAGCCTTATACCCTTTTTTCTTGAAGATTTCATTGATCTTTTCGATATTAGGATTGCAAAGTTTTAACTTGGAAAAACCTTTTCAGCAAGCTCATCTGAGTAATTAACAAGAGTTCCAACCTCAAGTGATCTTGGCTGGCCTTCGTAGACAGGAGTGAAAGAGTGCACAGAAAAAACGTACAAAGGGTCAATCTTAATTGATACCTCTCCTATTTTGGTCAAGATGATTTCTTAAAAAAGCTTCTCCTTACTCAAAGCGCTATAATAGCTGTGATGATACTTTATTATTCTTTTTTGCTCTTCTTCATAAGTAATATCTAATAGTTCTCTTATTAGGTCAATGATATTTAGAATAAATCAACCCTTATTTAAATCAACAATTTGTCCATCTCCACTTTTTCTAAAGAGGGTTTGGGCAGTGATGCATCGATTAACATCAAGAAGAAGACGACTGTAGAGACTGTAAACAAGAACGCATTTAAGCTCTTTTGCAAGGTGAGTAGCCATATCCAATGAACTTGAAGAAAAAAATAAGTAAAACGATTTTGAGACTGAATCCTTACCCAGGGTCATATCCCCAATGGTCATCAGAAAAGTATTTCTTGTCGTTTTCTGTCCAGCTATACTCATCAGGAATCCTAATAGATTCGATTATTGGACTTGCGAAGACGATTAATACCCATTAGAAGCATGCTCGCAAGTAATAACAATCATGTTGTTGGGGTTTTCTTTATCACTAAGAAGCATGGGTTGAGTTATTTTAAGACAGCACTGGTTTACCGAAAATCCAAAATTTTGGCGTTTTCGTATTCAGTCCGAAGTTCTTGGCCTTTAGTATTGTTGTTAAGCATGAGACAGAGAACTCTTTTTTGACTTTATTTGCAGTAAACTGCTGAAAAAATATTTTTAATAAAAACCGACCAAACTTGCCTGATAAATAAAGAATCGCGATTTCTTTCTAGATTAAAAACCAATCGAGACGGGAAGATATTTATTGAATAGAACATTTTCCCCTAAAGTTTGCATGCGGAAGACGACCAACTTGATTTTGATGCAAGATGGATGAGTTTATTGGCATCCATCCTGAGAACAGACAATTTGTTTGAGGATCTGGGGAGAATTTATTTGGAGGAATCTGGAGCTTGAATGAGGGAAGGTAGGAAGTTTACAAATCAAATTAAAAGTTCTGGAAGAAAATCAGGCGTTTTAATCTGATTGAGGGATTTGAGTAAAAGTCCAAAATTAATTTTTGATGAGAAATTTTATTCACAACATTAAAATATAGAGGGAAAGAGTGGCAATCGAAAACAAAAAAAAAGGGAAAAATGACATTTTCACTGAGAGAGATTTTCAAATATTTGCACTTTATGTGACAGAGTTGTAAATTAAAAAGTTTTGCATAAAGAAGTGGATAATGTAATTATAATTTAATAACTTTGGGAAATCAAAACTATCTCATTATCAAACAACTTATTTTTATCAAATCGGATAAACTTAAACTCTTTGATTAATCTTGAAACCGTTGTTGCTATCTCCTTTTAGAACTCAACCCTTTTTTCCTTTTTCTTTTCGGAATTGAGCTTTGATCCAACATCATCTACAATTTTTTGCATTCTTTCTATTGTTGAATTCACAGAGGGTTTGAAATCATTTTTCTTGGGACGAATATCGAGATAGTCTCGAGTTTTAGTAGTAAAGTTGATTGCTTTGTTTCGCAAGTCAGGGTGATCTTGAAGAAATTCTTGATTTTGTTGACTGAAATGGTTGATGAACTCAGGAGGACCATCAATGGTGATATGGGCCTTGAAAAACTTCACGCACCAGCTTTGAAGGGAAAGAAGATCTTTTTGACGAGCAAAGTCAAAGATGGTGTCGACATTCTCTGAGTTGATGTTATATTTTAAAAAATTAAGACACTTTTCATAGAGATCATCCTGAAGGTATTTATCTGCAGAAACAAGTAATTTTATTGCTAAATGCCCATCATCGCTCTCAAATTGGACTTCTTCATAATAGAGAAATCGAAGAAACTCTATTATTGTTTAAACAAAGCAAAGAAAGTAAGATATCGAAACCTCTGAAGGTCAAAAACTCGCAATCTTTCACTTCAATTATATGTTGTTTTGATTCACTCAGACCACTTTCGAAAAGAGGCTGAAAATATTCCGATTTCTGAATCAATATTTCTTTATGAGCTGGAATCTCCTGACTTCCGATTTTGAATGTAATACCCGATCCTTCTTTATTCATAAATTTCGATCTCAAATGACTCTTTTCAGGTGTCTCTGTAATGGAGAGGCCAATCTCTATTTCATATGAACTGCAATTAAAGCAATCTAGGGTACTCTCTAAATTCAGAATTTCCACGTAAAGTTCTTTCTGATACGTGCTAAAGGCGAGAAGCAAATCCTTATAAACAATGAAATGGAAATCGATCCGTCCAAATTGAAAATTCATCGCCAGAATAGTTGACCAAGAATTAGTGCCTATGAATTTCAGACAAAAGAAAGAGAGAAGAATACTGATGTTCCAACAACAGAGGACTTCATCGGCCCCAGACCTTGAAAAAAAATTTTCTTTTGGTATGATCAGGTGGCCTTTATAGATTTGGCTGGTGAGATTAAATTCATAACAACGGCCATTTAGAAAGTTCACTTGCTGTTCCAGTCTCTTCCAGACGAGCGAGTCTATTTAAATTTTAGAGGACTGACTCTTCTTTCATTATTCACTTAGGTTGAGCACAAAAATTTCATTGGTTTGGTCATTCCCCTTGTTGCGTCCTCCATAAATATAAAGATTATCTTGGAATATAAAGCTACTTGGATGGAAGATGAGCCCTAGATATTATGAACAAACCAGCCTTTCAGAAAAACCAACCTGGGCCTTGTCCAGTCGTCTTGCATAAGCTCCAAGTGAGATTATCTGTTTATTTTTACAAAAAAAAAAGAGAAATGCATATTTTACTGAGATCGAAACTCCAGAGTTCCTGGCTACTGTTCCATTCAGAATTTGGGCTGGAGATATACAAACGATTCTGAAAAATTTGAGGACTCGATTGGTTCCTTAATCGAGGAAGGATCGAGCCCCGCGGCCAAATTTCTGTACAATTGACTGAAAATGCCTGATGGATGATTAGATCTTTTAACTCAAAGGAAATTATACGTTCAAACGATTCAATTGTAATTCGAGAGAGGACTGGAGTGGAGCCGTCATAGTGGACTTGAATAATCTGATTTTCTTTATACTTGACCAAAGCAGACTTCCAAGGATCACTATGAATCGACATAGGCATATTGACCTTTTGAACATGGCTGTCTTGAAGGTTCACCAGTAAAATTTTCATTGATCCTTTCTCTGAGGAAATGTCTTTGAAATGGGAATCGATTGAAAATGGGAAAAGAACCAGATAATCGCCCACAAGGATTTGTAATTCATAAGATAAACTATCGACATCTTCAATAAAATATCGATTGAATTCCTTTTCAGAAGCTTTCTGGAGAGAGAGGTCTGATTCCAGAAACGTTGCACTTTTTGAGATTTTGTCTTGGTTGCTGAGCATTTTGGGGCTCACCAATAATGTGGAAAGATTAAATTAAAGATTGATGAATTCTACTAAGGTGTGAATTTGAAGTGCGGGAAACAAAAAAACTAAATCGGCAAATTTACCTTTAAATCTTGACTGCAAAATGTGCGTTTTCCAGACTTGAATACTTTGACGAATTATTCATTGTGATCATGGAAACATATTAATTGGAGATTTAAAGTCACAAAAAAGCCCTCAGAGCAGCAATCTCAGCTATTTTTGTTTTACGCAAAATGAGCCAATTTGGAAAAATTAAAGTGGAATGATTAGCATCAATGAAAACTTTTCCCTTCACCTCGACTTGTTTGAGAACCTAAATTGACCGGGATGGGCAAAAGAGTGACTGTAGTCCATCATCCCATCGTTCTGAGAAAAACCTTTTTTGTAATTTGTAAAAACTTAGAAGTTTTATGATAAAATCAATGTTACAGTCTCTCTTGAGAGCTCCTTCACCTTCTGACTCAATCAATTCAGAAGAATTCTTGCGAGCTGAGAGGAATAACCCCAGAGAACAAAAACTTCTGAGAAGTCTGCAAGATTTGAAACTCTATTATTCTCTTGAGAAAAATAGGTTTTGAAAGAGGAGGATTTTGGAGTTGGTTTGTGAGAGAGAAAACCTAATACGTCAAATTTGGGAAAAAAGTTCAAGATCTAAGTGAAAAGGAGAAGACAAGAAATTTAAAGTCAGATTTCACGCTGTATGTTAAGCATTTTTCCAAAGCTTGGTTTGTGAATTTGAATCTTAAAAATAAAGTCGAAGAGACTCAAAACTAAATGAATTATTGTTTTCGGGATGCTTCTTAATGAACACGATCCCCAGATTTTTAAATGAGAGTTTTGTAAAAAAATTTTTTTAATAATTTTTGTTTGAAGGTCATAATTCTGAAACGTTATATAATATAGATGTTATCAAATTTTTGTCAATAACTCTTAAATAAGTTACTCATAATTTCAGGCTACTTATTTCTTTATTATTTTTCTTTTTGTTTTGCTCACCTTCAAATTTGCATAGCTTTTTCTTCATATGAGAAGACGCCATTTTTTAAGTTCATACTTTCCCGACCATCTTGAATTTTGGGGAGATGAAAAGGTTTTTTTAGCACCTGGATAGACTTGGATGAAATCATCAGCTTCCTTTTTTTCATTCATAGACTGGAACATTGAGAGTCTGAAGTTGAAGATTATCTCTCCTGTTGACTTTCTCAGTTCATTGGATGGCACGAAACGGGTGGCATCATCCAAGATAAAGAGCATAGCGAATCTCGTTTTCATTTTGTCTCCTTCACTCCAAATTTTGAAATCTGAATCAAACCAGATCTCTTGGAATTTTTGGATTCCAATCGCCATTTTGATGAATAATCTCTGGAACCAAGAGGTTCAGTGACCACAACATTGAGAATGAAGTGCTTTGTCGTGAGTTCCTTGGTTTGAGCAGCAAGCCAATCTTTGGTTTTCTCTTCATTTTCGGTCATTAGTTGGTGGAAATCTTGAATAGCAGGATTTCTCTGAAATTCTTCAATGCTTGTATCTTCAGCTGAAGAGCTTTGGTTTTGATAAAGAGAAGGATCTTGGTGGTTTTCAGATTGGTTCATAAAGACAAAAAGAGGAAAATTCTAGTGTTTTTAATTGTAAATTATATTACAAGAAAAAGCAAGGTTTACTCCATAAAATTAAACCAAAGTAAATAATAAAAGATGAAAACAATTGGCGTGAAAAATTTATTTCAATTCTGTATCAGATGTTCTCAGAAGTATCTTGAGAAACTCCAATAATTTGTTATGAAAAATAATTTAACCATTCTTTGAAATATATAAATTTCATCATCTCTGTATCTTCACCACCTTGCTATTTAAAAAGTGAGTTGGACCATTATCAATAGTATCAATGCATAAACCAAAGCCTTTTGAAGTAGAAAAAACACTTTCGAGGAGGAATTTGATTCCGGGCCCGGAATTTGCATCAGGGAATTCAAAAATAATTGAACACTCAAAAGTCAGACTTTTTCAAAAGTGAAAAAGAAAAGAGCTAGACCGAGTTTTATTTAAAATATTGTGAATCCAATTGAATTGAATTAAAAATTAGTGACATTGATTTCGAAAAAAAAGAAAGCAATATAATGAGATTTTGTCTTTGATCGCTCGGAAAAAAGGTAATTCTGGTGTTCAATATTAGGAATTTATCTTCAAGAAGAGGAAAGGGCCCCAACAAAATTATAAATGGAGGAAAACGATCAAATTATTTAAATCTCCAGTGAAATTATGGAATTCAATGAAGATATCAATTTTATCAAAATTATAAAAACTAAAAATAAAATCTTGAAAGGCTGATTTTTCTCTTCTTCCTCGAGTGAGGAAATAATAAAGAACGGCTCTTTTCTGATAGCTCTCTTTGGAGGAGGTGAACCCCAATGAAAATATTTCTTTAATTTTAGATCAAGGACACTATCTTTTGAAGATTCAAAATTGTTGACAGATTTTGTTTGATTTATTGATCTTTGAGAAATATGGACAAGAAAAGGTAAAGTCAGATTATCTAGGTGAAAGAGGCCCAGGACCTGGGGGAATTGTGACAGGAGGGTTTTCCAATAAGTTTATTCTCAAAGTAAAATCGACTTTCTTCTGATGAATTAGGAGTTCAAGATCACCTGAATTTTTTCGAAAGAGGGATTCAGCTCTCATTTATCAGAATATTCATTGACAAAAATTGATTAAAGGAGAGAATTGGATGTTTAATGTCATTGTCAGAACTTCTCAGGTCTTAGAGAAAAAGCTCATCTATCAGTTCTAATCCTAAGCTAATTTTTTAATCTCATCAAAATGATTTATGCTTCAATTAAAAAAAAATAAGGCTTACAATTTTAACTTAGAGGACAGACTTTCTCAATAGTCAATAGCTTGTTAATCAATCATAATGACTTCATTTTTTTTTTCAGTTCAAAAAATCTTTTTTTTTGGAAAAAGAAATTAATTCTCATTTTCAAGACAGAGTAGGTGAAGAAAGAGATTTATTTCCATACCTGACAAAGAAACAAAGAGAACTTTTTCTTTCAATTGAAATGAACAAAAAAAGTTTCAGCCAAGAGATGAAATTCGAAAGGATTAACAAAGAAATTTTTTTGGAGAAATTCTGATTTGATCGAAGATTATTTTTTTTATGTTGAGTTTGAAAAAAGAAA